>Ga0224508_10000060_pt1 | contig 133361 bp, 125 predicted proteins | sample SF_Jan12_sed_USG_4_FD_170157 | JGI IMG/M metagenome (GOLD analysis project Ga0224508, IMG submission 170157) | Sediment microbial communities from San Francisco Bay, California, United States - SF_Jan12_sed_USGS_21 | ecosystem: Environmental > Aquatic > Marine > Sediment | place: USA... | reverse complement strand
TGGGGGAGCGGTGGGTTAAGATATGACAGCCGACACCGTGAACCTCGCCACCGGCCTGGTGGGCCCCCAGGCTGACCGCCTCCATCACGCCGCCATAGCCCCCGCTGGCAACGGCGAATCCGCCGACGGTCAGCGCCTCCCCGAGCAAACGGGCACGCCGGTAAAGCGGGTCGTCGGGTTGCGCGGCGGAGCCACCGAAGACGGCGATGATCGGGCGTCGGGGTGTCGTCATCAATAACCTCGGGCAACGCCGTCGCGACGTGGGTCCGGTGCGCCGACCCACCGACCGTCCGCGTCGCGGACGATGGCGCCGACACTGCCGAAGCTGGTGTCGCGGATCACGATCTGATGGCCACGGTCTCGCAGATCTTGCAGGAGTGTGTCCGGGATCGACGTGCCGTCATGCGGCATCGTCTCGATCTGCAGCTGATCCGGCAGCCACTGGTGGTGCCAACGTTGGGCGGAGACCGCAGCCTCGATCGGCTGACCGCTGAGATGACGCAACAGCACCTGTAACACGGCGGTGATGATCCGCGAGCCACCGGGACTTCCCAGGACCATCCGTACCCGCTCATCGCCGTCCTCGACAACGACCGGTGTCATCGACGACAGCGGGCGACGACCGCCGGCCACCGCGTTGGCCTCGCCACCGATAAGACCGTAGAGGTTGGGCACGCCGGGCTGCAGCGCGAAGTCGTCCAGTTCGTTGTTGAGAAAGACACCCGTGCCGTCGGCGACGAAGCCCGTGCCATACCAGCGGTTGAGCGTGAGGGTCATGGCCACCGCTCGCCCCTCGGCGTCGGTGATGGACAGATGCAGGGTCTCGTCGTCATCGCCGGGCGGAGTTTCTATCGGCGCCCCATGGGTCACTCGATCCGACGGCGTCGCGTTCACGGGATCGATGTCGGCGATCCGTTCCTGCAGGTACCGGCGATCGGTCAGCCCGGCCAGGGGGACGTCGTAGCTGTCGGGGTCTCCCATCCAACGGGCACGATCGGCATAGGCACGACGACACGCCTCGACCTGCGGGTGGATCGCCACGCCGGCGAGGGGACCCTGCAGCTCCAGCATGCCGAGGATCTGTAGCAACACCGCTCCACCGCTGCTGGGTGGAGGGAAGGTCACGATGGAGAAGCCGCGATAGCTTCCACGCAGCGGTTCACGCTCCGTCGCACGGTAACCACGAAGGTCGTCGGCTTGCATCACGCCGCCGTGTCGCCGAACCGTTCGTGTGATCGCCCGTGCCACCGGCCCACGGTAAAAGCCGTCGGGACCCCGTCGTTGGATGCGACGCAGCGTCCGTGCAAGATCGGGCTGTGTCAGTGTCTGCCCCTCATCCAGTTGCAGCAGGGCATCGTTTTCCCGGTGTCGTTCCAGGTGGGTGACGCTCTTCGTGAGTGTCCCGGCCAGGAAGCGATCGACGACGAAGCCCTCGGTTGCAAGATCGATGGCCGGCTGCAGTAGTGCCTTCCACGGCCGGCTGCCCCAGCGACGGTGGGCCCCGTACAGGCCGGCGACGCTGCCCGGCACGCCCACGGCGAGACCGCTGTCGAGACTGAGACCGGCGATCACCTGACCCTGCTCGTCGAGAAACAGCTCGGGCGTCAGAGACTTGGGGGCGCGTTCGCGGAAATCCAGGGCGTGATGGTCGGCGTTCTCGTCCCGATAGAGCAGGAAGCCGCCACCGCCGATGGGGGCGGCCAGCGGATAGGTCACCGAGAGCATAAACGACGAGGCGACGGCGGCGTCGATGGCGTTGCCACCCTCTCGCAGGACACGGCGGCCGACCTCGGCGGCGTGGAGCTCCGGGGCCACGACCATGCCTGCCGGGGCGGTGGCCGGGTGACCGACCGCGGGGTCTGCTCCGGCGACGACGGGGCCGGAAAAGAGGAGGACGACGACGATGAGAAGCGTCCACGATCCTGGAACAAAACGGGGGGGCAACGGGTTCTCCAGATGAGGCACGATGTGCCGTCCACGACGTAGCTTGATACCATAGATGGACGCCTGATCGCCTCCCGAGAGGATGACGGCAAGGAGGAGTGATGGCCCGCATGATGTCCCACAGATCTCGATGCTTCTGGACGGCAGTCTCCTTCCTTCCGCTGCTCCTGCTCGTCGCAGGCTGCGGCACGGCCGCGTCGGACTTCGACGCGGGCTCGCTGGCCTCGGCGCCCGGCATGACCAAGAGCGGTGAGTTCGCCATCGCGCCGGACTTCCGTGTCCGCGATCTGGATGGCAACGTCGTGCAGCTCGTCGACACGACGGGCGACGTGCGGTTGATCGTCTTCTGGGCCACCTGGTGCCCGCCGTGTAGAGAGGAGATCCCGCTCCTCAACGATCTCCACACCCAGTACGGCGAGGACGGACTTCATATCCTGGCCATCTCCGACGAGAGCGAGTCGGTGCTGCGAGCCTTCGCAAAGCAGCACGAGATGATCTACTCCAACCTGGTCGACGACGGCGAGGCCTACGAGTTGTACCGTCCGCCGGGCCTGCCGATGGCCCTGCTGGTGGACGGCGACGGCCGGATCCGGGACACCTTCAACGGCAAGACCCCGCGACGGGCGCTAGAGCCGAAGATCCGCGAGCTTCTGAATCTGCTGCCGCTCAGCAGTTAGCGGCCGCTTTGCTCCGGGCCGTCTCCGGCCTATATTTCCGACGTGTCCTTACGTGGTCTATCTCCGCAATCGCGGACGCTGATCTTCCTTAGCGTATTCGGCATCGGTGCGGTCATTGCCCTGGGCATGATGGCGCATCGCTATCAGGCGCTGGTTGACGCGCGGGAGGCGCCTCGGGCTTCGCCGGTCGCAGAGACGCCGGGCGGACCCGCGATCGTCCGCGTGCCACCGGCCGCGGATGCGACGGAGGACCAACGGGTCGCCTTCGAGTTCGAGGGATACCTGGCCGTCCGCGAGGGGCTGTGGGAGTTGCTGACCACGGGCGGTGGCGTGCCGCCTTCAAGGGTCGATCCTCGACGGCTCAGCGCGTTGCAGTCGGCCCGGGACGGGTTGCTGCGCCAGCAGGCGGTCAGCGATCGACAGTATGCCGACGTGCGTGCCGGCTATCGGATGTGGCTACTGGATCCCGACCGGGTCGGCTCGAGCCTGGCGGAACAGTTCGATCGGCATCGTCGGCGGTTGGCCGCTTGCGATCTGGGTGGCTACGAGATGTCGGATCTCTAGTGGGAGTCCGAGCTCTCCAGCCTGGATTCGATCTCACCAAGCCGACGATCGACCTTCTTCATGCCGGACAGCGCCAGCAGCAGATAGCCCGCCAGCAACAGCCAGAACGTCGCGTACGCCCAGAACAGGAATGAATAGGTCTTCACGTTAACCTCGCTCGTCGAGCTGCTCGACACACGCCGCCAGTCGTTGGCGTATCGATAGCGTGCGCGACCGCATCCAGACAAGTAAACAGAACAACAACAACATCGCCAGGATCGACATGACGAACGGATACTGCATCTCCGTGGCCAATCCCTCACGCTGGTTGGGACCGAACACCGTCGGATGCTGGCCACGCCACCATTCCACCGCCTTACGGATGACGAAGACATCGACACCGGCAACGATCCCGACCACCGCCGCGAGACGGGCACCAAGATCGTCGTCCCCGGCGTAACGCCGCACCATCAGTGCGGCGACCAACAGGATCCACAACACCAGCGTTGTGGTGAGTCGGGCCTCCCAGGTCCACCAGGTTCCCCATGCGGGGCGGGCCCAGATCGGACCGGTGATCAGCACGATAGTGGCGAACAGTAACGCGGACTCGGTGGCGGCCCGTGACATGTTCTCGAAGACCTGGCGACGGGTCCACAGGTAGGCGATCGATCCCACGATCATGACGAACACGCCGAGGTAGATCATCATCGCCGACGCGACGTGGAAGTAGAACACCTTCTGGACGGCGCCCATGACCTTCTCTTCCGGCGCAAGTACGAAGACCTGCCAGAGCGCGTAGATCATCGTGACCGTGGTGACGGCCCACAGAGAGTACAGCGCGACATAGCGATTGGATTTCACGATGGCCTCGACTCAGTCCTGGAGAATGAACTCGAAGGTCGCCAGGGCGACGAACACGTAGAGCATATCGAATCCGGCGCCCATAAGGAGCCAGTGTTGGTAGGTTTCGAGGGCGTCGCCGGAGAGGACGGCCCCCGTGCAGCGGATGCCCGAGAGCAGCAGCGGGGTGATGGCGGGGAACAACAGGGTGGCCAGGAGCGCCTCACCACGGTCCAGACGGGCCACCACGCCGGAAAACAGCGTCCCCAGGACGGTGAACCCGAAGCCGTGCAGCGCGATCACGCCGACAAGCGGGCCCAGATGGGCCGCGAGGGGGTAGTCGTAGAGCAGCGCCGCCAGCGGCATGGTGACGGCCAGCAAGACCGTCAGCTGTACCAGGCCGGCCACCAGCTTGCCCAGATAGACCGCCGTCCCGGCGGCGGGGCTGACGGCCAACGCCAGGAGGGTGTCCCGGCGTCGTTCCATCAACATCGATCGCGAGAGGGCAACGACGGTCATGAACGCTATCAGGGTCCAGAGCACTCCGGGAAGGAGTTGCTCCTGCGTCGTGGGGGAGGCGTCGCCCAGCGCGAACGCAAATTGAAAGACGACCAGAACGATCAGGGCGAAGACCAACGAGCCGACCGTCCGGTCGAGGGTTCGCCACTCTGTCAGCAGATCCTTGCGGGCGATGGTCCAGATGCAGCGGAGCTCGTGCATCAGGCGGGACTCCCGGCGTGCAGCCGCCTGCGAAGCTCTTCGTAGGCCGCGTCGTCGCCCTGGCCCTGCAGGTCCAGACGACCGCGACGGAGGAACAGGAACTGGTCGCAGAGCTCCTTGCCCTTGTCGAGATCGTGCCCGACCATCACCATCGAGCCGCCCTCTCTGACATAGTCAAGCAGCAGTCGGCTCATGCTGGCTGCGGCGGCCGGGTCGAGGCCGGTGAACGGCTCGTCCAGGAGTAAGAGATCGGGACGATGGATCAACGCGCGGGCGATCGACAGCCGCTGTAGCATACCGCGGGAGTAGCCGGCGACGGGATCCTCGGCGCGTAACGTCAGGCCGACCGTTTCGAGCAACTGCGGGATGCGGGTCGAGAGATCGCGGGTCCCGTAGATCGTCCCGAAGAAACGAAGGTTCTCGACCGCCGTCAGCTCGTCGTAGAGCAGCGTCTGATGGGAGAGCAGCCCGATCCGCGGTCGGATCCTGGCGGCATCCTTGCGGGCGTCCAACCCGAACAGACGTAACTCGCCCGAGCGGGGACGGAGCGCCAGGGTCAGCAGTCGTAGCAGGGTCGTCTTGCCGGCTCCGTTGGGTCCGAAGACCGCCAGCGCGTGACCGGGCGAGAGCGTGAACCCCACGTTGTCGAGCGCGCGACGTGAGCCATAGTCCCGGCGGAGGCCCTGGGCCTCGATGATCACGTTTCGCTGGACGTCGCGCCGGGGTGGGGGAGGGTACGGGTCCGCTTCTCCACTTCCACCGCATGCTGCGCCTGTAGCTGATCCAGCTCACGCATGACCTCCAGGGTCTCCCGAGTCAGCTGCGCGTGGAGGGTGTCGTGGTCCGCCTTGTCGATCTTGTCGCCGGCCAGGTCGTCTTCCAGGTCGCGGATCGACGCGACGAGCATCGCCTGCCGGGACTCCAGCGTTCGGGCCTGGGACAGCCGCTCGGCATCGATGGCCGAGCGCGGTCGACCGCCTCGGAGGAGCGGTTGCACGACGTAGAGCGCGACCACGAGGAAGAGCACGAGCAAGAAAATTATGACGGTCGGGCTCATTCGGCATCCTTGACCGCGTCACGCAGTCGCTTCATGTAGGGATCGTCCTCATCGGGTAACGCGAGGACCTCCTGCTGAGGGCCGGAGGGTGTCGCGACAGTTCGGCGTTGCATCTTGCGGATGACCACGATCAGGATCGAACCCGAACCCAGCAACAACACAAGCGGCAGCAGCCAGGGGATCAGGTTGAATCCGGTTGCGACCGGAGCGATACGGATCTGGTCGCCGTTGAGCTCGACGTAGTGCTCGATGATCTCGTCGCCGGTCATGCCGCCGCCCGCCATCTCGCGCATCTCGCCACGCATCTCGGCGGCACGGCCACAGGAGCAGGCATCCACCGACTGCGGATGGCAGCCGCAGTCGCAGAGGATGGTTTCGCTGGCCTCCTGGAAGTGGGTGTCGATCTCCGGTGTCTGGGCCGAGGTCAGGCCGATCAGCAGCAAGACCACGCCGATGGCGAGTCCTCTAGGCCACCGCACGGTCTTCGAGCTCCATGGCGGCTTCCAGTCGCTTCTTCTCGCGAGCGTCGGGAAGGACGGTCACGATCGCGCCCAGAATAAACACGAGCCCACCGAGCCAGAGGAAGTTGACCAGCGGATTGACGAAGACACGGAAGCTTGCACGACCGCTGCCGGGATCGACCCACAACGGGATCACGTAGAAGTCCTCGGCGATCCGGGTGCCGGCCAGAGGGGACAGCGTGCGATAGATACCGACCTCGGTGGACGGTGTCTTGACCTCGCGTCTGACGCGCTGTTCGAGTTCTGCGATCAGCGAGTAAAGCGCATGGACGCCTTCCTGGTATCGATCCGAGCCTGCCTCACCCAGGGCGCGGACCGTCAGGAACGCCTCGCGTAGCTCGGGGATCTGCATATTGGGATGGAAGCGCTGCGACGAATGGAGCGACCCGATCAGTGTTCCGTCGTTCCGGTCGAACAACGTCACCTCGGCGACGGCACCGATGTGGTCGTCGACCACCTCGAGATGGAGGCTGTCGTACCGCATGAGGTAATCCTCGATGGCCAACGCCTCGCCGATCTCGAGCTCTCGTCGGATCTCCTGCTGGTGGGCCGACGACGCGGCGATGCCGATGAAGACCAGGACCATGCCGACGTGGACGATGTAGCCACCGTAACGACGCTGGTTGGCCATGATCATCGCCCGCAGGGCCGTCCACGGCGTCTCGTCGTAACGCTTCCGACGCACACGCAGGCCACGCAAGTACTCCTGCACCACGGTGGCGACGACGAAGATGCCGATGGCGTAGGTCAGGGCCGGGTAGAAGCCCTTCAGCTCGTCGAAGACCAGATAGACGTCGGCCGACGCGATAGCACCGCCGATCTCGCGAGCCGCGCGACCGAACGCCGCCCGTTCCACGATGACGGAGAACGCAAGACCGAGCATGCCGATGATCACGGGCCAGCGGAAGTTTCGCGAGAGATTGCCGCGGCTGGTCTTGCGCCACGCGATCAGCGGTCCGATCCCCGTCAGCGTCAGCAGGGCCAGGGCCCAGGGGATGTTGACCAGGTTGAAGATCGGCGGACCCATCGTGACCTTCCGGCCGGTGACCGCCTCGGAGATCATCGGGAAGGTCGTCAGCAACAGGACGGTCACGGCGATCCCGACCAGCACGAGGTTGTTGAACAGGAACGTCGACTCGCGGGACATCACCGATTCCAGTCGTCCCTCGCTGCGGAGGTCGGGCAGTCGCACGATCAACAGCACGAGCGACCCGACGAACAGCAGGATCAGGAACCAACCGAACGCGGGGCCGATGCCCGACGTGGTGAACGAATGGACCGAGCTGATGATCCCGCTACGGGTCAGGAAGGTCCCGAAGATCGAGAGACAGAAGGTCAGCATCACCAGAAGGACGTTCCAGACCTTCAGCATGCCTTTCTTTTCCTGGATCATCACCGAGTGCAGGAACGCGGTGCCGGTCAGCCAGGGCATCAACGAGGCGTTCTCTACGGGATCCCAGGCCCAGTAGCCACCCCAGCCCAGTTCGATGTAGGCCCAGTAGGAGCCAAGCAGCACGCCGGTACCCAGGAAGAACCACGCCATCAGTGTCCAGCGACGCGTGGTGCGGAACCAGAGATCGCCGGTCCGTCGCGTGATCAACGCGGCGACACCGAACGCGAACGGAATGGTGAACGCCACGTAACCCATGTAGAGGGTCGGTGGGTGGATCATCATCCAGTAGTTCTTCAGCTGCGGGTTGAGACCGACGCCGTCCGGTCGAAAGGCGTCGCTCATGGCGAACGGCGGCTCGATGAAATTAAGAAGATAGAGGAAGAAGGCCATGATGACGGCGACGACGGCGGTGGCCCAGGGCATCAGCGCACGGTTGCGGTGACGATTGGTGGCGACCATCACCCACCCCATCACACCGAGGATGACGACCCACAGGAGTAGGCTGCCGGCCTGGCTGCCCCAAAGGGCGCCGATCTTGTAGGGCAACGCCTGGGAGGTGTTGGAGTAACCGTAGACGACGTCCAGGCGGAAGTCGTTGGCGAGATAGCCGGCGATCAGGCAGAAGGCCGCGACGGTACACAGGGAGGCCGCGGCGATCAATGCCCGTTCGGCGCTGCGTTGGAGTGCGGGGCGCGACGTCGACGCGCTGAGGACGGAGGCGATGGTGGCCCAGATCGTCGAGACCAGCGCGAACGCCAGACCATAGTGACCGAGATAGATCGTCAGGTCGCGCAAGGTTTCAGGATCCTAGGGCTGTAATTGGGAGACGTCGACAGCCTCGGGAGCGAGGACCTCGGGTTCGTAATCTTCCGGTGTCGTGTACTCGTCCGACACTTCGTACTTGGAGGGACACTTGGCCAACAGCTTGTGGGCGTCGAACTCGTTCTGGTCGCTCATCGAACCCTGCACGACCACGTCGGCTCGATCGACGAACGTATCGGGAATGATCCCGTGGTAGCTGACCGTCATGACGCTGACGCCGTCGGTCATCGTAAAACGCACATCCTGACCCGAAGTGAACCGTTCGATGGAGCCCTCGACGACCTTTCCGTTCACGCGAAAGTCGCTCTCCGTGGCGCCCTCGGCGAGATACTCGGTGACGGTCATGTAGTAGGCCATACCGCCGGGGCGATTCATGCCGACCATGATCAGGAATGCCAGGGAGAGGAAAACCCCGGCGCCGATTACTACAAACTTGATTTTGCGCATCTCCATGACAGTCATGGTAGAGAGAGGCGGCTCCGGTGTCAACGAAAGCGGTCGCTCAAAGCGGCGTTCAGCGGAGCATGGGGGTACATTGTCTGTAATCGCCGTTAGCGGTAGATTGTGGGCCCGGTCACCCCGAACCACCGACAGGATGGGACGACGATGCGAAAGATCATCGAGAAGCTCGAATCGGAACTGCGCCCCCTCGAGCACGAGCTGCGCATCGAGCTGCCCCGCGAGATCAAGACGGCGGTTGCCATGGGGGATCTCAAGGAGAACGCGGAATACCACGCCGCGCTGGAACGGCAGTCCTTCGTGCGGGCACGGATCGGTCAACTTCGTGAGCGGCTGTCGGCGGTCAGTTCATTGACCGTGAGCGCCATCCCCGAGGGCAAGGTCGGACTGGGATCGACGTTGACGGTGGAAGACCTGGACACCCAGGAGGAGAGTACCTACCAGCTGGTGTTCCCGGAGTTGGCGGATCTCGATAAAGGGCTGCTGTCGGTCGCCTCACCCATCGGCAAGGCGTTGCTGGGTAAAGAAGAGGGCGACGAGGTCGAGATCCAGATCCCCAGCGGTCTCAAGCGAATGGAGATCCTGGAACTGAAGACCGCCCACGGCGCAGACGACGACGACGTCTAGACCCGCTGCCGGAAGATCGTGTAGAGGATCTTGATGCCGGCCCGCACGGTCCCCGAGAGGGTCCCGGTAATCTTTGACTGACCGACCCGCCGACGATACGAGACGGGGACCTCGGCGTAACCCAGACCGCGGCGCGCGGCCTTGACCTGCATCTCCACCGTCCAGCCGAAATCCCGATCCCGCATCTCCAGAGCTTCGAGGGCCTTCCAGCGGATGGCGCGGAACGGACCCAGGTCGGTCATCGAGACACCGTACAGGTGACGGATCAGGAACGTCGCCAGCCAGTTGCCGAAGCGCGCCTGTGGGAGCAGGGCTCCGGGCTCCGCCTCGCCGAGGGTCCGCGACCCGATCACCAGGTCGGCCTCGTCATCCAGGATCGGCTTCAATAGCGACTCGAGCTGTTGTGGATGATCGGAGTGGTCGCCGTCGATGAAGACGACAATGTCGGGGTGGGGCGGGCGATCGCGGATGTAGGCCAAGCCGGCCAGGCAGGCGCTTCCGTACCCGCGTTGTTCCTCGTGGATGACGGCACCGCCATGCTCCCTGGCCACGTTGGCGGTCCGGTCGGTGGAGCCGTTGTCCACCACGATCCGTTGGCGGAGGGTGTGATTCGGGAGATCGACGAGGACCCGGCCGATCGCCTGCTCCTCGTTAAACGCCGGGATGACGACATCCACGCGAATCGGTTGCGGATCGGCAAACAGCGCGCCCTGCCGCGAAGAGGATTGCTTCGTCATCAAGATGGAGGCTGTTCTATCATAACGGCGGCCAGCAAGAAGGAGTCGATCTCACATCATGACCGCGAACGCACCGACGCAGGCATCCGTGTTGATCGAACTCTGGCGGGGAATGCGGCCACGTCATTGGACGAAGAACATCTTCATCTTCGCGCCGCTTGTCTTCGCCCGCGAACTGACGACGACCCCGTACCTGAGTCTTGTCGCAATGGGTTTTGTCGTCTTCTGCGCGCTGACCTCCGGCGTCTATCTGCTCAACGATCTGGTCGATCGTGAGAAGGATCGTGCCCATCCCGTCAAGCGGCATCGACCGATCGCCGCGGGGCGACTATCGGTGCCGATGGCACAGGTGGCGGTCTTCGCGCTGACGCTGGTCGCGCTGGTCGGCGCCGGTTGGCTCAGCCTGCGATTTACCTACGTCGCGGTCGCCTACCTGTTGTTGAACCTGGCCTACTCCACCTGGCTGAAGCGTGTCGTCATCGTCGACGTCATGGTCGTTGCCACGGGATTCCTGCTGCGGGCCTGGGCCGGGGCGGTGCTCATCGACGTCAAGCTCTCCCATTGGCTGTTGCTCTGCACGGGGCTGGTGGCGATGTTCCTCGGCTTTGTCAAGCGCCGTCAGGAGTTGGTGGCGCTTCAGGGAATGGACGCGTCGGACCAACGACCGATCCTGCGTGAGTACTCGCTGCCGTTTTTGGACCAGATGATCGCGACGGTGACCGCCTGTACGGTGCTGGCCTATGCGCTCTACGCGTTCTCCGACGAGGTGACGGCGCGGATCGGCTCGCCGTGGATGGGCGCCACCGTCCCGTTCGTGCTGTTCGGCATCTTTCGCTATCTGTACCTGGCCCACCAACGTGACCAGGGAGAGAATCCCACGGAGATCGTGACTCGAGACGCCGGCATGGTCGCGACAGTCATCCTCTGGGCGCTGACGGTGCTGTACGCGCTCTACGCGGGCGCCTGAGTCGGGCATCGTGCTTCGCGGCGAGTCCAGGCTGGAGAATCTGGGTAAGGAGATCGGTCTACCGTACCGACAGGTGAAGGCCGTCGGCGCTGCGGGCCTCGAGACCGTCGAGGACCTCTTGCTCTACCTCCCGTTTCGTTACGAGGATCGCCGTCGATTCGAAACGCTGTCCGGTCTGGTCGTGGACGGTCCGCCGGCGACGCTCTCCGTGGTCGTGGCAAGCACCAAGTTGATCCGAACCCGTCGTCGCGGGTTCAGCATCTTCGAGGCCATGCTGGAGGACGAGTCCGGCAAGCGACGTGCCGTCTGGTACAACCAGCCCTTCCTCGCGCGCGTCATCAAGGAGGACGATCGCCTGCTGGTCTTCTGTCGTGCCAGCAAGGGTCGTTACAAGGATCCGATCCTCGAGAACCCCGACTACGAGAAGCTGGACGACGAGGCCGACGAGACCGAGCGGGGGATCCACACCGGGCGCATCGTGCCGGTCTATCGCAAGCTCGGCACGCTGACCTCCAAGGCTCTCCGCCACATGGTCCATCGGGTGCTGGACTCCCTCGACGCGGATGGGCTCCCCGATCGTGTCCCCGATGAGATCCGACGTCGCGCGGGTGTGTGGGGTCGTGGTCGGGCGATCCGCCAGATCCACTTTCCGGACGCGGACACGCCGATGCTCCGTCTCGACGATCACTCGACCGAGGCCCAGCGGGCGCTCGCCTTCGAGGAGGCGTTCCTCTTGCAGGCGGCGTTGCGGTTGCGACAGATCGGTGTCTGCGAACGGAAGCGCGGGATTGCCTACGAGGTGACCGACGCCCTACGGGGCCGACTGGCCCGGCTGTTGCCGTTCAAGTTGACCGACGCCCAGAAGCGGGTCCTGCAGGAGATCGGCGCCGATCTTCGTCGTCCGCATCCGATGCATCGGTTGTTGCAGGGGGACGTGGGCTCGGGCAAGACGATCGTCGCCTTCCTGGCGTTGCTGGTTGCGGTCGACAACGGATTCCAGGGCGCACTGATGGCGCCGACCGAGATCCTCGCCGAGCAACACTTCCGGAACCTCCACAAGCTGCTGGCGGACAGTGAGTTGGATGTCGAGATCGTCTTCGTCAGCGGTTCGCTGAAGGCTGCCGGCCGACGAGCGGCACGGGCCAAGATTGCCGACGGTGTCGCTCGGCTGGTGGTGGGCACCCACGCACTGTTCGTCGAGGGGTTGGAGTTTCAGAATCTGGGGTTGGCCGTCATCGACGAGCAACACAGGTTCGGCGTTCGCCAGCGCGCGGCGCTGACGGGGAAGGGTGGCGAGCCCGACCTGCTGGTGATGACGGCGACACCGATCCCGCGATCGTTGGCGTTGACGTTGTATGGCGACCTGGATATCTCGGTCATCGACGAACTGCCCCCCGGACGGACACCGATCCGAACCGTGGTTCGATTGGAGGAGGATCGACCGAAGGTCCTCGAGGGGATCGCGTCGCAGATCGCCGAAGGTCGGCAGGTCTACATCGTCGTGCCACGGGTCGAGGAAGACGACCGTAGTGAATTGAAGGCCGTCGAGGCGACGGCCCGCGAGTTGCGGCGGGGACCGCTCGGCAAGGTGTCGATCGCCACACTCCACGGTCGCATGGCGGCGGATGAGAAGGACGAGGTCATGACGGCATTCCGCGACGGGACGACGGAGATCCTGGTGGCGACGACGGTGATCGAGGTCGGTGTCGATGTCCCCAACGCAACGGTGATGGTCGTCGAGCATGCCGAGCGCTTCGGACTATCACAGCTCCACCAATTACGGGGTCGTGTCGGAAGGGGATCCAGCCGTTCGTTCTGCGTGTTGATGGTGGGTGGCGACCACCCGGGCGTCGAGGCCCGTGAGCGGCTGTCGATCATGGCGGAGACCCAGGACGGTTTTCGTATCGCCGAACGCGATCTGCAGATTCGCGGTCCGGGGGCGGTCTTCGGCACGCAACAACATGGCGCCAGCGACCTGCAGTTCCTGGCGGACATCCTGCGCGCGCCCGAGCTGCTGGAGACGGCCCGGCGCGAGGCGCGGGCCCTCGTCGATCGGGAGGGCGGCGAGCAGGAGACGCAGGACCTCCTGGACGGGCTGAGTCCGATCTGGCACAAGCGTCTGGAGCTGGGGAGCGTCGGCTAGGAGGTGGGTGCCTGCATCATCCGCAGGAACTCCTCGTTGGATTCGGTCTTGGCGAGCTTGTCGATCAACAGCTCCATGGCCTCGACCATCGACATCTGGTTGAGGATCTTTCGCAGGATCCAGACCTTGTTGAGGGTCTCGGCGCCCAGCAGGAGTTCCTCCTTGCGGGTTCCGGAGCGTTCGATATCGATGGCGGGGAAGACACGGCGATCGACCAGTTTGCGATCGAGGATGATCTCCATGTTGCCGGTACCCTTGAACTCCTCGAAGATCACGTCGTCCATTCTTGAGCCGGTGTCGATCAACGCGGTCGCGCAGATCGTCAACGATCCGCCCGCTTCCAGGTTTCGCGCCGCGCCGAAGAAGCGCTTCGGTCGCTGGAGCGCGTTGGCGTCGATACCACCGGAGAGGACCTTGCCCGACGGCGGCTGCACCGTGTTGTAGGCCCGTGCAAGACGGGTGATGCTGTCCAGGAGGATCACGACATCCTTGCCGTGCTCGACCAGACGCTTGGCCTTCTCGATGACCATCTCCGCCACGTGAACATGTTGTTGCGCGGGCTCGTCGAAGGTTGACGCCACGACCTCGCCCTTCACCGAACGCTGCATGTCGGTGACCTCTTCCGGTCGTTCGTCGATCAACAGAACGATCAGGTAGGCCTCGGGATGGTTGGCCGTCACCGAGTTGGCCAACGACTGTAGCAGCATGGTCTTACCGGTGCGGGGCGGCGCGACGATCAGTCCGCGTTGCCCCTTCCCGATCGGGGTCAACAGATCCATGATACGGCCGGAGACGTTGCCGGCGTCCACCTCGAGGTGCAGTTGCTCTTCCGGGTAGAGCGGCGTGAGGTTGTCGAAGAAGATCCGCTCACGGATCCGATCGGGGTCGTCGAAGTTGACGGCCAGGACCTTGATCAGCGCGAAGTAGTTCTCGTCCTCCTTCGGAGGGCGAACCTGACCGGAGACCGTATCGCCGGTCGTCAGGCCGAAGCGCTTGATCTGAGAGGGGGAGATGTAGATGTCATCGGGACCGGGCAGGTAGTTGTAGTCCGGATGCCGAAGGAAGCCGTAGCCGTCCTGCAGGATCTGCAGCACGCCCTCGGCGAAGACGAGGCCGCTCTGCTCGGACTCGGCCTTCATGATCTCGAAGATCAGCTCCTGCTTACGCATGTGGGTGGCGCCCTCGATGCCGAGGGTCTTGGCCGCACTGGACAGCTGCTTGCTGTCCATGCGGTAGAGCGTGTTGAGGTCGACGGCGTCACTGGACTTCTTGGCGTCCGCCGAGATCACGTCGCTCTCCATCGGCTTCGTTGGCTCCGTCGGCTTCGTCGGCTCCGTCGGCTCCGTCAGTTCGACCGCGACGGTTTCCTCGACGGCCTTGACCGCCTCGAGGGTCTCGCCGTTGGTTTCCTTCTTGGCCTTCGAAGAAGACGCACGGGGGCTGCGCTTCTTCGTCGTGGTCTTGCTTGCACGTCGAGGACGACGGGTACCGCTCTTCTCTTCAGCCATTTCGGCTCCAGCTACGCCCGGCGAAAAGATTCGCCGATGGGTCTAGACGTGAGTTACGAAGGAATCAATTGAGATGATGAAGTGGGGGTCATGCAGCGAGGGTGAAAACCTCCGACTGCTTGCCGGAAAACTATACCACGGGCACTCTTTGGCCGTCTAGCGAAACCACTCGTCCGGGAATCCTCGCACGACCTGAGTCGTCGCCGGTGCGCGCTCCGAGATTTCGGGGTGCCGGAGCGCCGCGTGGAGGCGACGCAGTCCCTCGACGTCATCGACGTCGAAACCGGTGGGCAGGATCGTGTGAGTGAGCCGGGAGGAGATCAGACGATCCCTCGTCTCCGCGAAGACACGGTCGCCGCCCCAGGGGATACCGACGAACAGCTCGGGGAGATGGCGTCGTGTGCCCAGGAGGACATAGCCGCCGTCCTCGGCCGCGGCGACGACGCCGTCGTCCCCGCCGTCGAGCGTGTGAAATGCCCGGCGGATCGTCTCGTCGGCAAGGGTCGGCGCGTCGGTGGCGATCGCGACGACCGGACCCCGTCCTGCGTCGTGCAGTCGCTCGAACGCACGGGCCAGTCGGGTGCCCAGATCGCCCTCGCCCTGCAGCGTGCAGTCCATGTCGTCGTAGGCCACGGGGACGTCGGAGCACACCTCGGGGCGAGCGACGTCACTCAATCTGCGCAAGCGGAGCACCTGGTCTGCGAGGAAGGCACCGTAGAGCGTCGTCGCCTGTGACGGAGTCAGCGGCGGGATCAGACGCGTCTTCACGCGACCGGGGCGAGGTCGCCTGGTGAGCAGCAGTAGGGTCGGCATCCCACGAGTCTATAATGACTCCATGATCGGCGTAGTTCTGGCAGGTGGGCGTGGGGAACGGCTCGGTCAGCCGAAGGCGGATCTGATCCTCGACGGTCGCACCCTGACGCAACGTTCGGCGGAGACGCTCTGGCCGCGTTGTCAGGATGTCCTCGTCTCGGTGCAGGCCGGTCAGGAAGTCGCCGCGACGTTCACGACGGTTCCCGATGAGGGGCCGGCGGGATGTGGACCGCTGGCGGGGATTGCCGCGTGCTTCGATGTCAGCGGTCAGTCGGACCTGCTTGTACTGGCCTGCGACTACCCTCGGGTCGATGGGGCGTTCCTCGATCGCTTGCTGGAGCAGGCACGGCCGGACGCCAGTGTCGTGTTCCCGACGGATCAGAAGGGGCGGGATCATCCCCTGGTGGCGATCTGGCGTCGGGATGCGGCGGCGATCGTGCAGGCGGCGGTGGACGAGACGCGCTACAAGGTGCGCTCGATCCTTCGTGAACTGGAAGTCCAGCGGATCGCGATCTCGACGCTACAACCTCAGCGCGACGATATCCTGCTGAACGTCAATCACCCTCAGGACTGGCAGCAGGTCACCTAGCTCTCCGTCTTTCCGAAGCGATGCAACGCGCGACGGAGAGCCTCCCAGAAGCGTGCCACCGAGGGGATCGAGACCCGCTCGTCCGGGGAGTGTGCATGTCGGATGGTCGGCCCGAAGGAGACCATCGCCACACCCGGGATCCGCTCCGCCAGGAGTCCACACTCGAGACCGGCGTGGACCGCGGTGACGGCGGGCGTGTCCCCGTTGGACAACTCCGTGTAGACATCCCGCAAGACTGCAAGCGCCTGAGAATCCAGGTCCGGCTGCCAACCGGGATAGGAGTCGGTCAGCGCGACGCCGAACCCCGCCAGATCCGCACAGGAGGCGATCTGTTGCAGGACACCGTCCCGAGCCGACTCGAGGCTGCTGCGTGAACTGGCGACGGCCTCCATCTGCGGGCCCTCGACCCGCACGATGGCGACGTTGTTGGAGGTCTCCACGAGTCCGGGGATCTCACGGCTCATGGCCAGGACCCCGTTGGGGAGTGCAAGCAGCAACGACATCAGGCGTCGACGATCGGCGTCGGTCAAAACATCGGGATGGGTGCAGGCGCTGGCGCCGCTGCAGATGACGGACCAGTCCTTCTCGGGACCCGCGTACTGCTCGCGCAGGGCGACGGCGGCGGCCTCCATGCAGCGGATCGCATCGGCCGCCCGGTCGCGATGGACGGCGATGGCGGCGCTGGCCTCGCGGGGGATGGCATTGCTCAGGCCGCCACCGGTCAGCGTGTGTAGCGCCCAGGGAATCTCGGCCTCATCGAGGCTGCGCAGGCTGCGGCTCAACAGGATGATCGCGTTACCACGGTTGTCGCAGATATCCATTCCCGAGTGGCCACCGCGAAGCCCCCGCACGTCGACCGTGATGGTCACGTCGTCGTCAGCCGGTGCAACCCGCTCCGAGTCGCTCTGTAACAGGCTATCCGCGCCGCCGGCGCAGCCGATGTAGAGGATCCCTTCATCCTCGGAGTCCAGGTTGAGCAGAAGACGGCCGGATAGCAGCGAACCGTCGAGCCCGGCGGCACCGGTCAGCCCCGTCTCCTCGTCGACGGTAAACAGCAGCTCCAGCGGTCCGTGGACCACGGTCTCGTCGACGGCGGCGGCCATGGACGCGGCCACGCCGATACCGTTGTCCGCGCCGAGTGTCGTTCCCTCGGTGACGACCCAGTCGCCATCGATGATGGCCGGGATCGGGTCCTTGTGAAAATCATGACCGGTGTCGCCGTTCTTCTCACACACCATGTCGAGATGGGACTGCAGGATGACCGTCGGGGCGTCCTCGTGTCCGGGGCTTCCGGGGACGCGCACGACCAGGTTACCGGTCTCATCGCTCTTGCATTCGAAGCCGTGGTCGGCGGACCAGTCGCGGATCCAACGGACGATGCGTTCCTCATGCTTCGAGGGTCGAGGTAACGTCAGGATAGTGGCGAAGTGGCTCCAGAGGGAGCGCGGCTCCGTTGCGGCGATAGCTGGATTCATCTGGTGTATCCTCAGTGTTCGGGGCAAGGCGGACAGTATAGGTGGCGATCCGGTGGATGAGAAACTGACCCACGTGGACAAGGACGGGCGAGCCCGCATGGTGGACGTCGGCGATAAGCCGGTGACCCGTCGAGTGGCGATCGCCGAGGGTCGGGTCTCCATGTCCGCCGAGGCGTTTCGGCAGCTCGAGGAGAATCGGCTGGCCAAGGGGGACGCCCTGGCCGTGGCCCGACTTGCGGGGATCCAGGCGGCCAAGCGAACGTCCGACTGGGTGCCGTTGTGCCACAGCATCCCGCTGAACGAGGTCGTCGTCGACTTCGTTCTGGATGCCGACACCTCTGCCGTGGTCGTGACCGGCCGTGCCAGCGCGGACTGGACGACCGGTGTGGAGATGGAGGCCCTTGTCGCGGTGAGTGCGGCCTGTCTTGCGATCTACGACATGACGAAGGCGGTGGATCGCGGGGTCGAGATCGGCGGCGTGCACCTACTAGAGAAGAGCGGCGGCCGAAGCGGCCACTGGACACGGTCGCCGCTGTAAGGAGTCTCGATGTGTCGCTTCCTTTCGGTTCTGATCGCGACATCGCTGGTTGTGCTTTGCACGGCCGCGGCCGACCCACTCCATCTCACAGGCCCGTTCGATCATCGTGATCCCATCGAGATCCGCGAGACCGATGGCAACGGAATCCGAATCGATCAGCTGCGCTTCCGGCTTCCGGCCACCGTCGGTGGCTCCCATTCCCGGGTCGGTGGCGAGATCGCGGTGGACATCCTTGTCTCCAACACCTCCGACGCCACGACACGGATCGGTCTGGTGGTGGCCCTGTTCGACGGGGAACAGCATCTCCTGGGCGCGGCGACGGGTGGCAGCCGCCTACGGGGGCTGAAGCCGGGGAGGGCCCGCACCTACCGACTGGTCTTCGACGACGTCAATGACCGCGCCTATCAGGCTGCGCAGTTTCGATTGACGCTCGAGTCTCATCGATAGATTTCGGACCCTTGCGGAGGTGCCGGGAGACCGGTATCTCTAGTGGACACCCCCAAGGAGATTGAAGTCATGGCAAGGTCGAAGGGACGCGGCAACAAGAAGAACGACCAGCGACCGTCGACCCAGGTGGTCCACGGCGGACAGGAGCCCGATCCGCTGACCGGCGCGGTCATGCAACCGGTCTACCTGACGTCCACCTATCGGCAGCCCGGATTCAACGAGGGGTGGCCGTTCGACTACGCGCGGACGATCAACCCGACCCGTAGCGCGCTCGAGCGAAACCTGGCCGTCCTCGAGGGCGGTCTCGAGGCCCGCTGCTTCGCGTCGGGCATGTCCGCGATCCACGCCGTCCTGCAACTCCTGGAGTCCGGCGATCATGTCATCGTCTCGCGGAATGTCTACGGCGGAACGTATCGACTGTTCGAGGGGCTGCTGCGGCAGTTCGGTCTGGACTTCACGTGGGTCGATACGCGGGACCTGAAGGCCATCGAGGGTGCGCTGCAGCCCAACACCAAGATGCTGTACGTCGAGACACCCACCAACCCGACCCTGGAGTTGACGGACCTCAGGCGGGCCGCCGCGATCTCGCGCAAGCATCGCCTGCGCTTCGTCGTGGACAACACGTTCATGAGCCCGATGTTGCAGCGGCCGTTGGACCTCGGCGCGGACATCGTGGTCCATTCCACGACCAAGTTTCTCAACGGCCACAGCGACAGCATCGGCGGTGCCGTCATCAGCACCGACAAGAAGGACGCCGAACGGCTGAGCTGGCTGCAGAACAGCATCGGCGCCATCCTCTCACCAATGGACAGCTTCCTGATCCTTCGCGGGATCAAGACCCTCTCGCTGCGGATGGAGCGACACGAGGCCAGCGCACGCAAGATCTCCGCGTGGATGGATGCCGACCCGCGGATCGAGCATGTGGTCTATCCCGGCCTGAAGCATCATCCCCAGCATCGCCTGGCCCGTCGGCAGATGAAGGGCTTCGGCGGCATGATCTCGTTCGACCTGAAGACCCAGGCCCGCGCCAAGAAGTTCCTCGATCGACTGCAACTCTGCGCGTTGGCCGAGAGTCTCGGTGGCGTCGAGTCCCTGGTCTCTCATCCGGCTTCGATGACCCACGGAGCGGTTCCCGCCGCCGATCGCAAGCGGATAGGTGTGACGGACGGGCTCTGCCGGATCTCCGTCGGCGTCGAGGATGTGGACGATCTGCTGGACGATCTGGATCGGGCGCTCGGCTCCAAGCGCCGACGCTAGCTCGCCGGCCCGCTGGAGCACTGCTCCGCAAGCCATGACAGGTAACGAGGCTCGCCGTCGTCGATGTGGACCACCAGAAACTCCGGCAGGTCGTAGGTGTGGTGCTCGGTCAGCAGCCGCTGAACCTCGTCCACGTTGTCCGCGGTCGTCTTGATCAACAGCAGCACCTCGGCCTCTTCCTGAAGTTCACCCTGCCAGTGGTAGTGGGAGCACATTCCCGGGAGCACGTTGACACACGCCGCGACCTTCGCGGTGACGAGGGTCCGCGCGAGATCTCGGGCCTGCGTGGCCGTTCCGGCCGTCGTGAGGATCAATCGGAAGGCGGATGGGTTTGTCGTCACGGTGTCTCCTTCGGGGTCGTCAGTTTAGCAAGAGACGAACGTAGGGCGAACAGTCTCTATCTGACTGAAAACACGGATGTTCCTTGTTGAGGGCCGACGACGTGTGCGTTATCATCGCAGGGGACTTTGTCGACTTAATAGAGCCGGATTCCAGCCATGCAAAGAGAGAGCGGAAGGATCCACGACATTGTCGCCCGGGAGGTCCTGGACTCCCGCGGTAACCCCACCGTAGAGGTCGATGTCGTCCTCGATAGTGGCGTTGTCGGACGCGCGATGGTCCCCTCGGGCGCATCGACGGGTGTCAGAGAAGCCCTCGAACTTCGTGACCGCACGAAGAAACGTTACGGAGGCAAGGGCGTCCAGAAAGCCATCCGTCACATCCACGACACGATCGCGCCGGCCCTCGTCGGTCTCGAGGTTCACCATCAGGTGTTCATCGATTCCACGATGCTCGAGTTGGACGGCACGGAGAACAAGTCGAAGCTGGGTGCCAACGCGACACTCGGCGTGTCGATGGCCGTGGCTCACGCCGCAGCGGATTCTACGGGTACGCCGCTCTATCGCTACCTGGGTGGCTGTCACGCGCGGGACCTTCCGGTTCCGATGATGAACGTGCTGAACGGCGGCGCTCATGCCGACAACAACGTCGATGTGCAGGAGTTCATGGTCGTTCCCGTGGGCGCTTCCACATTCTGCGAGGCGTTGCGTTGCGGTGTGGAGATCTACCACGCGCTCAAGGCGGTGTTGAAGAAGGCCGGTCTCAGCACGGCCGTCGGCGACGAGGGCGGTTTCGCGCCCAACCTGAAGAGTAACGAGCAGGCACTGGAGGTGCTCTGTCAGGCCATTCAGAAGGCCGGCTACAAGACCGGTAAGGATGTCGTGCTGGCGCTGGACGTTGCGGCGTCCGAACTCTACGCACGGGGGCGGTACACGCTGGCCGCCGAGAAGAAGCCGAACAAGAGTCGCGAGGAGCTGGTCAAGATCTACGAGTCGTGGGCCCGACGTTACCCGATCGCCTCCATCGAAGATGGGATGGCGGAGGGGGACTGGAAGGGCTGGAAGCTGCTGACCGACGCGATCGGTGATCACGTTCAGATCGTCGGCGACGACCTCTTCGTCACCAACGAGACCATTCTCGCCGAGGGGATTCGCAAGGGCGTCGCCAACAGCATCCTGATCAAGCTGAATCAGATCGGTACGGTCACGGAGACGTTGAACACGATTCATCGCGCGTTGCGGGCTAGTTATACCTGCGTCGTCTCCCACCGTAGCGGCGAGACCGAGGACAGCACGATCGCCGACCTGGCGGTCGCTCTCAATCTCGGACAGATCAAGACCGGCGCGCCGGCCCGCGGCGAGCGGACCGCCAAGTACAACCAACTCATTCGCATCGAGGAGGAGTTGGGGGACGACGCACGTTATCCGGCGGCCTCGGTGTTCCCGAATTTCAACTGGAAGCGACGTTAGAACCGTGATCGCATGAGTACAAGAGACGACGAACAAAAGAACGCCCCACCGGCGCGATTCAATCGCCGCCTGATTCCGATGGCGCTCGTCGGGCTGTTCCTTGCGGGGTCGTTGTCCGCGATCTTCGGGGACGACGGTTACCTCGAGCTGGGTCGCCTCCGACGTGCCTGTCGAAACGTTCAGGGCGAACTGGATCGGCAGGAGGTGCGGAACGCGACCCTCGCCCGGGATATCCAGAGGCTGCAGAACGAGCCCTCGGCCCGCGAGCGGATCGCCCGCGAACGGCTGGGTTACGGGCGCGACGGCGAGGTCCAGTTTCTGCTACCGCGGGCCGCGCGTAGTGGGACGGATCATGCCCCTACCGCAGCACGCCCGCTGGGTCCGTCAGCACTCCGTGGGAACCCTTGATGGCCGTTGGGGATCTGCTATACTCCCGCTTCCCGTACGCCAGTCGCACGGGAACCAGCAACAACTTGACGCGGGGTGGAGCAGTCCGGTAGCTCGTTGGGCTCATAACCCAAAGGTCGCAGGTTCAAATCCTGCCCCCGCTACCAACCTTTCGTTCGCCCCGTCCGGGGAAGCGACAATCAATTAACAATCTAGAGACGTGACACCTTGGGAAATCCGGGAGGAACGAGCCATGAATAGAGTCCGCCAACCCATCGGTCTTATCTTGACCTTCATCATGTTGGGAGTTTTAGCCGTGTCGTGTGAGCAAAAGGACAAGGGAGTTTCGTGGGGCGCGCCGCCCGAGGGGCTGGAGCCGCCGGTGGCGACGGAGATCGCGAAAGAGCTCGAGATCCACGGGGACGTCCGCCAGGACGAGTACTACTGGATGAACGACCGCGAGGACCCGGAAGTCATCTCCTACCTCGAAGCCGAGAACGCCTACACGGAATCGATGACGGCCCACACCGAGTCGCTCCGCGAGACGCTGTTCGATGAGATCAAGGGTCGCATCAAGCAGGACGACAGCTCCGTGCCGGTCCTCGAGAACGGCTACTTCTCTTATCGTCGCTACGAAGACGGCAAGGACTACCCGATCTACTGTCGTAAGCAGGGCTCTCTGGAAGCGGACGAAGAGATCGTCCTCGACGTGAACGAGTTCGTCGTGGCCCAGGACGACTACCTGGGCGTCAGTGGGGTCCAGGTGACGTCCGACGGAAAGCTGCTGGCTTACGCGATCGATCGCGTGGGGCGGCGAATCTATGACATTCATTTCCGAAACCTCGAGACGGGCGAGGAGTTCAGCGACGTCATCGAGGACGCCAGTTCGAACGTGTCCTGGGCCGAGGATGGCAAGACGCTGTTCTACGGCCGCAAGGACCTGCAGACGCTTCGTTCGTTCCAGATCTACCGTCATACGCTTGGAACACCCGCCGCTGACGATGTTCTGGTCTATCAGGAAGACGATGACACGTTCGGTAGCTACGTCTTCAAGACGAAGTCCAAACGCTACATGATGATCGTGTCGCAGCAGACCCTGTCGTCGGAGTACCGATTCGTCGATGCGACCAACCCGACTGGAGAGTTCTCCGTCTTCCTTCCGCGTGAGCGAAACCACGAGTACGGTATCGATCACTACGGCGACTCGTTCTACATCCGGACCAATCACGGGGCAAAAAACTTCCGCCTGATGAAGACCTCAACCGATGCGACCGCCCTCAAGAACTGGACCGAGGTCCTGCCGCATCGTGATGACGTCCTCCTCGAGGACTTCGAGATCTTCTCCGACTTCCTGGTCGTCGCCGAGAGGCAAGAGGGTTTGGTGCAGTTGCGCATCCGTCCGTGGGACGGCAGCGACGAGCACTACCTGGATTTCGGTCAGGAGGCCTACCTGGCCTACACGACGGGCAACCGCTCCTTCGAGACGTCCACGCTTCGCTACGGCTATACGTCGATGACGGTGCCGAACTCGGTCTACGACTATGACATGGTCAGCCGAGAGAAGACGCTGTTGAAACAGGACGAGGTCCTCGGTGGCTACGACTCCGATGACTACGTGACGCAACGACGCTGGGCGACCGCGCAGGATGGTGTCAAAGTCCCGGTGTCGATCGTCTTCCACAAGGACACCAAGCTCGACGGCAGCTCGGCGCTGCTGCTCTACGGGTACGGCTCGTACGGCAACACGATCGACGCGACGTTCAGTGCCTCGCGACTCAGCCTGTTGGAGCGTGGGTTCATCTACGCGATCGCTCACGTCCGTGGTGGCGAGGAGCTGGGTCGCCAGTGGTACGAGAACGGCAAGCTGTTCCACAAGAAGAACACCTTCACCGACTTCATCGATGTAGCCGAATACCTGAAGACCGAGAAGTATGCGGACCCGGCACACATCTACGCCTACGGCGGTAGCGCCGGTGGACTGCTGATGGGAGCCGTGGTCAACATGCGAGGGGACCTGTTCGACGGTGTCATCGCGGCGGTGCCCTTCGTCGATGTCGTCACGACCATGCTCGACGATTCGATTCCGCTGACCACGAGCGAGTACGACGAGTGGGGGAACCCCAACGACAAGGCGTACTACGACTACATCCTTTCCTACTCGCCGTATGACAACGTCGCCGAGAGTGCCTACCCCCACATGCTCGTGACCACCGGTCTGCACGACTCGCAGGTCCAGTACTGGGAGCCGGCCAAGTGGGTCGCGCGACTCCGTAAACTGAAATCCGACGACAACCGACTGATGATGAAGACCAACATGGAAGCCGGTCACGGTGGCGCGTCGGCCCGCGACGAGCGTTACAAAGAGATCGCGTTCCGTTGGGCGTTCCTGCTGGATCTGGCCAGGAGCTAGGTCTCAGGAACCACCGAAGAGGTTCTGGAAGATATGCCAGCCACCGACGAAGGTGCCGAGGACACTTCCGAACATCGGCAGGATGGTCGCCAGGATGACGCGTAACACGCGGTTCTTCCACCACATGGAGAACCGCGACGCGTCGTCCACGACCGTCTGAAAGTCCTTCACCTGTGGGGGCGAGACCCACGTCTGTACCAGACCCGTCACATAGCCGGCACCGATGGCCGGGTTGAGACTGGTCAGCGGTGCGGCGAGAAACGCCGCGATGATGGTGAACGGGTGGGCCAGCGCCAGAAGAGCCCCTAGCGCCGAAGGAATGCCGTTGGCCAGCACCCAGTAACCCAGGTTCTGGCCCGCGACGCTCGAGCCCTTCGTGACACCGATCGTGATGATCGCCGCGACGATCAGCGTGGGGATGCCCCACGCGATGACGCGACCCCACGGACTGGGAGCGGGGATCTTCGAGATCTCTTCCAGATCGACGTCCGGTTTGTCGTGGAGCGTCTGGACGATCCCTTCCAGATGACCCGCGCCGACGATGGCGACGACGGTCTGTCCCTCGGAGTCCCGGATTCGATCGGCCAGATAGAGGTCGCGCTCGTCGATCAGGACCCGCTTGAGAGTCGGTAGCTGACCCGCCATCTCGGACATCAATTCGTTCAGCATGTCGCGGCTCTTGAGACGCCGCAGATCCTCTTCCGACAACTCCGCGTCCGAAAAGACCGACGCCAGGAGCTCGGCCGAGAGACGGGTGCGTTGCCAGAATCCCATCGAGCGCCAGGCGCGTAGCAACGTAATGCGGACGGGGCGATCGGCCAGGGTGACGGGGATCTCCTGCTCGTCCGCCGCGACGGTCGCCTCGAGCAACTCGGTTCCCGGCGGGACACCCAGCTCGTCGCCGAGCTTCTTTTGAAACGACGCCAGGAGCAGGTTGACCAGTAGCGTCGACATCTGCTTCTGACGGATCAGCTGCTTGAGGTCGAGGCTCTCCCACTTCTTCCGTTTGGAGAGGGCCTGATACCGCTGCTCGTCCAACTCGACACAGACTCGATCCGGCCGCTCGGCATCGATCACCTTGCGAACCAGCTCGGTGGACTCCCGGGAAACATGGGCCGTCCCGACCAGGACGATCCGTCGCCCATCCAGATCGAGGACGCGTACCATTTCATCGGAATATGTGGGCGGTATCTGCTGGTTCTCTTCGATGACGCCAATCCTCCTGCCGCGACGCGACGCGGCAGGTTACCCTAACTTCCCAACCCGGGCCACGGACCTCCCAGGGAGCGACCCATGAGCAACAAGACCCCACCCACCGACGTCGATCTCCGCGGCAAACTGACCGACGACCAGTACCGCATCACCCGCCAGTCCGGAACCGAGCCGGCCTTCAGCGGTTGCTTCTGGGACCACAAGGGCGACGGCCACTACCACTGCGTCTGCTGTGGCGAGCGTCTCTTCGACTCCCGCACCAAGTACGACTCCGGCAGCGGATGGCCAAGCTTCTACGAGTCCGTGACAAACTCTCCCGTCGAGACCCACAGCGACGCCAGCCACGGCATGCTGCGCACCGAGGCCCGTTGCAACCACTGCGACGCCCATCTCGGTCATGTCTTCGACGACGGCCCAGCCCCTACCGGCAAGCGCTTCTGCATCAACTCCGCCTCGCTCGAGTTTCGGGAGCGGGAAGACCCGGACTCGGAAACCGGCACTTCGTAACGGTGTATCGGGGGGACGCCCCCTGGGGGGCTCCGCGTCCTCCTCGCGCAGACGCTCGGACTCCGATGTCGCTCCCCCAGGGGGCGTCCCCCCTCCGCATCGATTACCGGTGTTGGTTTCCGGGCGGCGTTACGCGCTACCGCAACCGTGAGCGTTGACGGGAACAGAACCCCGCAGGAGGCCTCGCGGCCGCCGCGCCAGCCGACGGAGGGGTTCTGTTCCCGTCAACGCGACTCGACAAGCGGTGCCTTGAAGGCGTCGGTGGGATACCAGAAGGGATCGATGATCGAGGCCTGCCAATGGCTGGGGCGAAAGCCGACCGGTTCGGAGTGGAGGCCGACGCTGTGGGTGGATTGCCAACTGGGATCGAGGACGCCGTTGGCCCAGGTGCTGACCCGATCGGCGGGGTCGAAGATGCTGCCTTGCCACCAGCCGGAGGTCGGCGCCCAGGCGGGGTCGATGGGGGGCGTGGGAAAGTCGAGGCCGCGGCGGGGGATCGCGGCCAGGGCCTCCTCGGTGGTGACGAAGTCGATGGGTTCCTGCGAACCCGCCAGTTGTTGCGGGGCGCGGACGGTGAAGCCCCGTGCGTCGGGCTTCGGTGGGTCCTCTTCGGGGATTGGTGGGGCGGGGATTCCGGATAACGACAAACCGATCCGTTGGACGAGGGGGTCCGGGAGGAGGACGACGGTTCCGTCGCTCAGTTTCAGGAGCAGACGGTCGTTGGCGCGGATCAGGTCGACGCCGGCCAGGGTGGAGCCGTCGACGAGCCAGACGGTGATGGGGGCAGGGGCAGTCGGTTCAGGCTCGGCGCCTGTAACGGAGACGAACAGGGCGAGAAGAATGACGCAAGACAGGCGCATGGGTCATTGTCCCGCATCCGGCTTTCGAGTGCCAGCGCGGGGGAAACGTAAGGTAAAAGTCGTGCCTTCGCCGACGACCGATGTGAGCTGGACCTGGCCGTTGTGGAGTCGCATCAGGTGCTTGACGATGGCGAGGCCCAGTCCGGTACCACGCACGGTGCGTGACCGTTCCTTACGGACCTGAAAGAAACGGTGGAAGATCTGTTCCTGCGAGTCGAACGGGATGCCCTCGCCGGTGTCCGTGATCGAGAAGACACCCTCGTCGCCTTCAATGAAACACTGGAGTGTCACACGTCCACCGCCTGGCGTGAACTTGAGTGCGTTGTCCAGGAGATTGGTCAGGATCTGCTCAAGACGTCGGCGGTCGGCGTCGATCGGAACCGGACCGCCGCTCTCGACGCGCACGTCGATCTGGGCATCGCGGGCTACGGTTCCTAGCCGCTCGGCGACCGCCGACGCGACGGTGAAGAGGTCAAGAGACTGGATTTCAAGCGAGACGGCTCCGGTCTCGATGACCGAGAGGTCGGTCAGATCCGAGACGAGGAGCCCCATGTGGGCGCTGTTGCGTGCGGCGATGTCCAGGAACGGCCGTTGCTCCGCCGTCGTTGATTCCATCTCCTCGAGAGACTCGACCGACGCCTGAACCGCCGTGAGCGGTGTGCGCAACTCATGGGAGACGTTGGCGACGAACTCTCTGCGCACGGATTCCAATCGCTCCAGTTGCGAGATGTCGAACAGGAGCAACAGCACCTCTCCCCGGGACAACCGATAGCTCCGTACATCGAAGGCTCCGCCGGTCGGGTAGAGCCGAAGGGCAACATTCTGCGATGCCTCGTCACCGGCGAGCATTCTGTCAACGGCCGTATTCAGCTCGGGGTAGCGGGCGATCTCGGACAGCAGGCAATTGGCGGGATCGAAATCGATGCCGAGGATCTCGCGACAGCGGCGATTGACCAGCCGCACCCGACGATCGGCATCCACCAGGATCACACCCTCGTTCATCCCGCGGATGATGGAGGCGAAGAGGTCGTTGTCACGAAGAAGCTGCTGCTGACGCTCGTCGGAAACTTCCTGCGACAGCTCGAGCGCCGTGACCAAACGCTGTCGCAGTCGTCGATGTCGTGACACGCCGAACCCGTAGGCCAACCCCGCCACGACGAGGAGGGCCAGCGCGAAGGTCCAGCCCGAGATCAATCGTCCATCTCGACAAAGCGATATCCCACACCCACGACAGTATCGATTCCTCCGGCGGCCTCGTCGCCGAGTTTGCGGCGGAGTTGTCGGATGTGAACATCGACCGTTCGTGTCGTTCCGACGTTGTCGTAGCCCCAGACTTTCTCCAGGAGTCGCTCGCGGGTCAAGACACGCCCACGAGTCCTGAGGAGTTCTGCCAGAAGGTCGAACTCCTTGCGGGTCAGCGTGACTTCGTCGCCGCCGGCGTGAACCTCCCGACGGGCGAGATCGAGAACGAGCCCACGCGCGGTCAGTTGCTCCTCGGTGGGTTGGCGTCCGCCGGCACGACGCAGGAGGGCCTGGGACCGGGCGACGACCTCGCGGACCGAGAACGGCTTCGTGATGTAGTCGTCGGCACCGTCATCCAGCCCGCGGATCACATCGCTCTCGGCGGTTCGTGCGGTCAGCATGATGATCGGAGTATCTCGCGTCTGATCGTTGGTACGCAGGGACTTGCAGACATCGATCCCGTCCATGCCTGGCAGGTTCAGGTCCAGAAAGACCAGGTCCGGCGGATCCAACGTCGCTCGTTCCAGTCCCGTCTCGCCATTGGCGACATGCTCGACGCTGAATTCGGCGCTCCTCTCGAGGGCGTGCCGGACAATCAACGCGATGTCCGGATCATCCTCGATCAGGAGGACCCGTGTCATGAGCCGTGCCCGTGCTTGATGACCCGCGCGTCCGCCATGAACACGACCTGTTCGCAGATATTGGTGGCCTGATCGCCGATGCGCTCGAAGTACTTGGCGACGAAGGTCAGCCGCAGCGCTCGCGAGATGGTCCGTGGGTTCTCGATCATGTGGGATAGCAGGATACGAAACGTCTGCTCCATCTGTCGATCGAGGACGTCATCGGTATGGATGATCGCCTGAGCGGCCTCCGAGTCGGATCGAACGAAGGCATCGAGCGCGCCTCGCACCATGTGCTGCGCGTGATGTGCCATTGCCGACAGATCGACGGCCGCCTGGAGCGGTGGTTCACCGTTCAACTCCAGAGCTCTCTCGCTGATGTTGACGGCGTGGTCCGCGATTCGCTCGAGGTCGGGGGCAATCTTCATGGCGGTCGTGACGAATCGCAGGTCCTTGGCCATCGGCTGATTCAGGGCGAGGAGTTCCATCACAAGCCGATCGATCTCCAGTTCGACCGAGTCAATCTCGTTATCACTCTCGATCACCTCCCGCGCCAGGTCGGAGTCTCTCTGCACCAACGCGCGGACGGACTTTCCGATGGCATCCTCGGTGAGTCCGCCGAGGCGAAGCAAGAGCTCGCGAAGCGAATCGAGAAGCTCGTGGAAGTTGCCGTGTGCCGGTTCCATCGTGTCGTCTCCGTCCGTCGGTTAGCCGAAGCGACCGGTGATGTAGTCCTCGGTCTGCTTCTCGAGGGGGTCGATGAACAGTTTGTCCGTGGACTGGTATTCGATCAACTTGCCCATGTACATGAATGCGGTCAGGTCCGATATCCTCGACGCCTGCTGCATGTTGTGCGTGACGATCACCAGCGTGTAGCGCTCCTTCAGCTCGACCATCAGCTGCTCGATCTTGGCGGTGGCGATGGGGTCAAGTGCGGAACAGGGTTCGTCCAGAAGCACGACGTCCGGCTCGATGGCGATGGTCCGTGCGATGCAGAGGCGTTGTTGCTGGCCGCCGGAGAGTCCCAGCGCAGAGTCGTTCAGTCGATCCTTGACCTCGTCCCAGAGGGCCGCGCCGACCAGTGAGTTCTCGACGATCTCGTCCAGACGACTGCGATCGCGGACGCCGTGGATCCGGGCTCCGTAGGCGACATTCTCGTAGATCGTCTTCGGGAACGGATTGGACTTCTGGAACACCATCCCGACCCGTTTGCGGAGCGCGTTGACATCCTGGTTTGCGTCGAAGATCGATTCCTTCTCGAAACGGATATCCCCGTCGACGCGAACACTGTCGACAAGATCGTTCAACCGGTTGAAGCAACGCAGGAGCGTCGACTTACCGCAGCCCGAGGGTCCGATAAACGCCGTGATCTGATTCTCGGGGATCTCGATGGAGACGTCGAACAGCGCCTGATTGTCGCCGTACCACAGCGACAGATCGGAGACCTCGATCAGGGGGTTCTCTATCTCGGGCCGGATGGGAGAGGACTCGCGGATCATCTGGACTGCCTCGCTCATGGTTACACGGCACTCGTTGCATACTTGCGGCGCAGGCGGTTTCGTACCGCGATCGCTCCGAGATTCATGAAGGTTACCACCACAATAAGAAGAAGAGCCGTTGCGAAGACCAGGGGCTTCGCTGCCTCGACATTGGGGCTCTGGAAGCCGACGTCGTAGATATGGAAGCCGAGATGCATGAATTTCCGTTCGAGATGGACGAACGGGTAATTCCCGTCGATCGGTAGGCTCGGCGCCAGCTTCACCATGCCGACGATCATTAGCGGTGCGACCTCGCCGGCAGCTCGCGACATCGCGAGAATCATTCCGGTCAGAATCCCCGGCGCGGATGCGGGCAAGACCACACGCCACGTCGTCTCGAACTTCGTTGCGCCCAGGGCCAGCGACCCTTCGCGGACGATCCGTGGGACGGCGGCCAGTCCCTCCTCCGTCGCGACAATGACGACGGGAACGGTGAGGAGCGCCAGCGTCAGGCTGCCCCAGAGGATGCCGCCGGTACCCCAGGTCGGCGTCGGGAGAACCTCCGAGAAGAACATCCGGTCAATCCCGTCGCCGATGAAGTAGACGAAGAAGCCCAGACCGAAGACTCCGTAGACGATGGACGGGACACCGGCGAGGTTGTTGACCGCCACGCGGACGATGCGTACGAGGAGGCCCTGTTTCGCATACTCCCGCAGGTAGAGCGCGGCGAGCACTCCCAGCGGCGCGACCGCGAAGGACATGATGAAGACCATCATCACGGTGCCGAAAAGGGCAGGGAAGATTCCGCCCTCGGTGTTGGACTCCCGCGGATCGTCGACAACAAACTCGACCACACGCGAGACGTACAGGCCAGCCTTGTCCAGGACCGACTGACGGTTTGCGGGAATCGCCCGGACAATGTCCCCGACGGGTACGCGGTGGTCGATGCCGTCGCCGGTCTTCATGACCAGGTACTCGGCGGCGTACGTGTCACGCAGCGAGAAGAGCTGTTGCGAGAGTTCTTCGAATTCGGCCTCGAGGACACGCTTCTGCTCCCGCAGACCGGGGTCGTCGGAGCGCAGAATCCCGATCCGAAGCCTCTCGATTCGATGGTTGAGCTTACCCATCTCGCGCTTCTCGAGTCGATGGATTGATTTCTTTTCGCCCCGCTTCTGTTTGAGCATCCGCTGCAGCGCGGGCCAGGCCTGGTCGCCATGAACCAACGTCTCGTCCTCACGGTGCAGCGAGTCGATCGTGCCGTAGAAGTTGCCGTACTCCATGCGCTCGAAGACCATGGCCGACTCCGGCCGCGACTTGCTCTCGATGTCCCGTTCGTCGATCCAGCGGAAGTCGCTTCCCGTCACGTCGCGATTACCCGTCTTGATTCGGACGCGATGGGCCTCCGCGTCGACGGTCGGCTTGCGTTCGTGGATCTCGCCGAGGACGACCTCGCTGCCGGCAAGATGCATCTCGACCAGCGGCCGCTGCCAGAAATAGGACAATCCGTTGTAGCCGAGGACCGCCAGCAGCGCGATGACCATCAAGAGGTTCATCGCGAGGGCCGCGCTGCACAGGGAGGTCGCCGCATCGGACAAACGGTCTTGCGCCGACCGTCGTTTCGGTTTGTTTGCTTTGAGTACCATCTAGAGCTGCGCGTAGCGTTTTCGTAGCCGCTGACGAATCAGCTCGGCTCCGGTGTTGGCGACGAAGGTGAAGACGAACAACAGCGCGGCCGCCAGGAACAGCACGCGATAGAGGGTGCCGCTGTGCGGTGCCTCGGGGATTTCGACCGCGATGTTCGCCGACAGCGTCCGGAAGCCATTGAAGGGGCTCCAGTCCATCAGGGGCGTATTGCCGGTGGCCATCAGGACGATCATCGTCTCTCCGATGGCCCGACCGAAGCCGATCATGATCGCCGAGAAGATGCCGGGGCTGGCGGTCGGGAGCACGACCCGCGTGACGGTCTGCCAGCGATTGGCTCCCAGCGCCAACGATCCGGAGACCAGGTTCTGCGGGACGTTGCTGAACGCGTCCTCGGCGATCGAGAAGATGATGGGGATCACCGCGAAGCCCATCGCCAGGCCGACGACGATCGCGTTTCGTTGGTCATACCGTAGCCCGGTGGTATCGAACAGCCATTGGCGGACATCGCCGGCGAAGACCTGTGCCTCGAAGACGCCGTTCAGTCGAAACGCGACGAACATCGCTATTGCGATGACGAACAGTTGAAGCAGAGCCTCGAAACCGTCGGGAAACCGATGCCGGTAGCCATTCGGCAGGCTGCGCCAGCCGACGCCGGCGAGGAGAACGAACGCGGGCACGATGACGAGCATCGCCACCAGAGCCGGGAGAACCATCTCGAGTCGGGGCGCGAGCCACAGGCCCGCCAGAAATCCAAGAACCACACTCGGCAGGGCCGCCATCAGTTCCACGGTCGGCTTGACGGTCCTCCTCAGGCGGGGATGCATGAATTGCGAGGTGTACATGGCGCCAAGGACGGCCAGCGGGATCGCAAGGATCAGGGAGTAGAACGTTCCCTTGAACGTTCCGACGATCAACGGTGTCAGGCTAAGCTTCGGTTCGAAGACGTCGGTGCCGCCGGTGGACTGCCAGACCCGCTCGGGTTGGTCGTACCCCTCGTACCAGACGCGACCGAAGAGTGCGTTCCAGCCGATCTCAGGATGGGGATTGTCGATGTCGAGGAGTGCCAACTCATCGGCACCCGCCACGATCGCGCCGTTGGCCTTCGGCGCGTAGTACAACACCGAGCTGGCCCCGACCGGGGAGTTGCCACTCCACAGCAATCGATTCGACGTCGAGTAGTAGAGGGCCATGCCGCCGGAGGCGTCCACCGACAACACACCCTTGTCCCGCGGTGACGGGCTCAGGCCGACAATAGGGGCCTTCTGTTGGGTAGAACCACGGATCCGCCCCAGCCGGTCGCCACCGCCCTCCGAAGGAACGGGAAACCAGACACCGAGGCGCCCGGTGACGTCCCCGGTGATCAGCGACTGATCGCCGATGAGAAACGTCATGGCGGTGATCGGCGCCTCGTTCTCGGCGGTTCGTGGCTCCTGGGGCTCACCGTCGTCGATGACCCACCAGATCACAGCTCCGCTCTCGGTTCCGGCGAAGATGTTCGTGTGCTGTCGATCCAGCAGAAGAGAGGAGACATCGCCGGGTGCCTCCCGCCAGGTCCGCTCCCAGACGGTCGTCTCCTCGCCGGACATGAAGTCCTCTTCGATCGACTGCCGGGCGAAGAGCAACCGACCGTCTTCGGTGATGGCGGCACCGGCGATGGCGCCGTCGTCGTCGAAGGCCAGGCTGAATTGTTGAAGGGGGATTCGAGCCGTCTCCTCATCGAAGAAATCGAAGGGGACGGCCCGGGAAAGATCGGGCGTGATGACGCGGGTCGCTTCGTCGAACTCGATCGTCCAGTCCATCGTCAACGCGAACAGGTCGCCGCCGGCGGTTTCGATGGCGACCCGCGGCTCACCGGGGATCTGCTGGATCCGTTTCCAGGGCCCCAGGGTGGGGTCGATACCGGAGTCCAGGCGATGGGTCACGTCGCCGGTCGCAAGCGAGCGAACGACGATCTGCCCGTCGGCCGCGAAGGTCGCGGCGTGCGTGCGATGCTCGTCCACGACAACCGCGCCCGGCTCTTCGCCATCCAGGGGAAAGCGTGCCGTGAGCGCTACGTCGGCAGAGCCGAAGAGCGGGAGGATCTCTATGAAGATGAAAAACAGGATCCCGAGGATTCCGGCGATCGTGGCCATTCCGCCCCCCGAGACAAGCCCACGGGCGATGCGATCGCTCAGGAGTCGTCGACGGGGGGTACGAAAGGATTCCGGTTTCATGGGTTCTCGAGTTCGTCGCTGAGCTACTTGAGCTGCCCGAGTTCTGAATCGGCGATCTTTGCCGAGATCGGAAGGTAGCCATCCTTGACGACGATCTGCTGGCCCTCAGCCGACAGCACGAACGTGAGGAACTCGCGGATCATGGGATCCAGGGGCTTGTTGGGCGCCTTGTTGACGTAAAGGTAGAGGTAGCGCGAGAGGGCGTAGTTGCCTGAGAGAACCGTGTCCGGATCCGTGCCGTAGTAGGGCTCGCCCTTCTTCTTTGCCAATGCCAGCGTCTTGACTCCCGAGGTCTTGTAGCCGATGCCGCTGTAGCCGATGCCGTAGAGGTCTTCCGTGACACCCTGAACCACCGAGGCCGAGCCCGGCTGTTCCTTGACCGTGTCCTGGAAGTCCCCCTTACAGAGGGCGACCTTCTTGAAGTAGCCGTAGGTTCCGGAGGCCGAGTTGCGGCCGTAGAGGCTGATCGGCCGTCGGCTCCAGTCGTTGGCCGCCAGTCCGGTCGCGCCCCACGAGTCGATGCCGGTATCCTCGCCGCACTTGCGGTTCTTGGAGAAGATCGCGTCGACCTCTGCCATCGTTAGCTGCTCCAGCGGGTTGTCCTTGTGGACGTAGACCGCCAGGGCGTCGATCGCCACACGAATCCTGGTCGGCGCGTAGCCGAAGCTCTCCTCGAATTCGTCGATCTCGGTCTTCTTCATGCCACGGCTCATCGGTCCGACCTGGGCGGTGCCCTTGATCAGTGCGGGAGGAGCCGTCGAGGAGCCCTTGCCCTCGATCTGGATGCGGATGTTGGGGTACGCCTTGCTGAAGCCCTCCGCCCAGAGGGTCATCAGGTTGTTCAGCGTGTCGGAGCCGATGGAGCTGAGACTGCCGGAGACGCCGGTTGTTCGCTCGTAGGCCGCGATCCCTTCATCGACCGTGACGGTCTGAGCCGTCACCGGCACGATCGCGAACAGCAATAGCGCGAGCATCATTCGTTGGATCATCTTTGACCTCCTCTTTCGTTGAACTGAGATCTAGAACGCCACCTGAAGTTGGACGCGGAACTCGTTGGTGTCCTGGGTCGGGTCGGCGTCGTACTCGAGTTGGCGGTAGTCCGCCTGAATCTTGTGGTTGTGCTTGGCCAGGTAGTAGCTGTAGGCGATGCCGGTTTCGGTCTCGTCCATCGACGCGCCGCTGATGTCGGGGCTGATCGTCGCGAGCCGGACGGCGATCTCGGACTTCTTGTTGGGGAACAGGTAGCCGCCCTCGCCCCAGCCGCCCACGTGGTCGTCGGCGAGAACCATGGTGCTCGGAGACAGGGTGAGGATCAGCGCGGCGATCGCGATGAGTGTCCAATGCCGTTTCATCGTATTCTCCTTGGTGGCAGGTCATGAGGTGGCCTGCTCCTTGCCATCAGAGCGCCCCGGGATTAGCGACAGGTAAGCTCCGTGTTAACTCGACGTAAAATCTGAAGAGAGAACCCATGAACTGGATAAAGACGGGGATCCCCCTGCTACTCGCCATCTCCTGCGGACCGGCCGCCGCCCACCCCGGTGCCGATCCGTACGACGCCGCCACCGCCACCGCCATCGCCAAGGCGATGAAGGCTGCAGGCAAGGACTATCGGCCCCGGACACGTCACCTGAAGGACGACGGAACCGCGACGTTCACCAATCGGCTGATCCTCGAGGCCAGCCCCTACCTCCGTCAGCACGCCCACAACCCGGTGGATTGGTATCCGTGGGGTGACGAGGCGCTGGAGCGTGCTCGCGAGTTGGGTCGACCGATCCTGCTCAGCATCGGCTACTCGACCTGCCACTGGTGTCACGTGATGGAAGAGGAGTCCTTCGAGGACCTGGAGATCGCCGAGTTTCTGAATCGCAACTACGTGGCGATCAAGGTCGATCGCGAAGAGCGTCCCGACCTGGACGCCATTTACATGACCGCGGTGCAGGCCCTCACCGGACGCGGCGGCTGGCCGATGACCACCTGGCTGACCCCTGCAGGCGAGCCGTTCTACGGGGGGACCTACTTCCCGGCGCGGGACGGCGATCGTGGGGCACCCACCGGCTTCCTGACACTTCTGCAACGGCTCCATACCGTCTATCAGGAACGTCCGGACGAGATCGCCGGTCAGGCCAAGACCCTGGTGGCTCGCATACGCAATTCGATGCAAGTGCCGAAAGGGGAAGCGCTCCCGGCGGCGGATCTACCCCGCCAGACGGCGCTCCGCTACAAGAACCTGTTCGACGAAACCTGGGGTGGGCTGAAGCGGGCCCCCAAGTTCCCCAGCAGCTTTCCGCTACGACTCCTGATGCGGATCGGTCGTAGCCCGGACGACCGACGTCTGACGGAGATGGCGATGGTCACGTTGGATGCCATGGCGCAAGGGGGGATCCACGACCAGGTCGGGGGCGGGTTCCATCGTTACTCGGTCGATGGGCAGTGGCTGGTTCCCCATTTCGAGAAGATGCTCTATGACAACGCGCTCCTGGCGGTGGCCTATCTCGAGGCCTACCAGATCGACGGCGAACCCCGTCGCGCGGAGGTCGTCCGTCGCACGCTGGATTATGTCCTTCGCGAGATGAGCACCCCGGCAGGCAGCTTCTATTCCGCAACCGACGCCGATAGCGTGGGCCCCGACGGGCATTCCGAGGAGGGCTACTTCTTTACCTGGACACCCGCCGAACTCGCCGCCGTGCTCGGCGAGGAACGGGCCTCGTGGGTCGGCCGTTTCTACGGGATCACGACAGCCGGCAACTTCGAGGGGCGATCGATTCCGACCCGCCGACTGGATCTCGCGGAGTTAGCGAAGGAGTTGAAGCGACCCTTCGATGAGTTGCGTGACGCCCTCGATCAGGCCCGGAACAAGCTCTACCGGGCTCGATCCAACCGCGCCGCTCCGTTACGGGATGAGAAGATCCTCGTCGCGTGGAATGGCCTGATGATCTCCGCGATGGCTCGCGGCGGCTTCGTCCTGAATGAACCGCGATACGTCGACGCCGCTCGCAGGGCCGCCACGGACCTCCTGGCGCACAACCAGCGTGAGGGTCGGCTGCTTCGCAGCCGTCTGGGTGAGGTGGCCTCGACCGCCGGCTACCTGGAGGACTACGCATTCCTCATCGCGGGACTCCTGGACCTGTATCAGGTGACCGGAGAGGCACGCTGGTTCGAGGAGGCGGTTCGACTGCAATCGGTTCAGGAGGCCCACTTCGCCGACCCGGCCGGCGGCTATTTCCGCATCGCGGATGATCACGAGACGCTGCTGGTGCGAGAAAAGCCGGCGCGGGACGGTGCCGAGCCGGGGGGCAACTCGGTGGCCCTGATGAACCTCCTGCGGCTTCACGCCTGGACCAGTGAGGATCGCTATCGGCAGCAGGCGGATCGTCTACTGGTGGGGTTCTCGTCGATCCTCGCCGGCGGCGGGAACGGCCTGACCGAAATGCTCCTGGCGCTGGGCTATCGGCACGCGGATGCACGGGAGATCGTGCTCTCTTTTCCACCGGATGGAGGGGATCCTGAGCCTTTTCTTCAGGTATTGAGAGGATCCTATCTGCCCGACGCCGTGTTCGTGATGCATCGATCGCGGTCCGGGAAGAACGCAAAGTCGGTGACTCCGATCGCCGAAGGCAAGGTCGCCCGGGACGGAAAAGTGACCGCGTACATCTGCCGTCAGGGGTCGTGTGAGCGACCGACCAACGACCCCGCGAGGTTCGCCGAGCAGCTCAAACGCGTGCCGGACGCCGTCTCTAAAACCCCATAAAAAATAGGGTCTGAGGCCACTCTACAGTTGAACGACTCGGCAAAAGCCGATACACTCGTGATGTGTTCGGGGTCTCCGAACAATATTTCACTCCAAGGAGGTTGACAAACAATGGCCAAGGCCAAAGCTGCACCGAAGAAATCAATGACCAAGAGCGAGCTGCTCAACGCGATCTCCACCGAAACCGATCTCACCCGCCGTGAGATCACCTCGGTGCTGGACGCCCTCGGGACTCAGATCTCGAAGAGCCTCGGCCGTCGTGGCGTCGGCATGTTCACCATTCCCGGTCTGATCAAGATCGAGAAGAAGAAGGTCCCTGCCCGTAAGGCTCGCAAGAACGTGCCGAACCCGTTCAAGCCCGGCGAGATGATGGACGTCGCTGCCAAGCCGGCCAGCACGAAAGTCAAGCTCCGTGCCCTCAAGAGCCTGAAGGATATGGTCTAAGGCGTTTCGCTCACGCGAGACATTCACGTACGGCACGTACGGAGTGTACAAAATGAAAAGGGCCCGTCAGGCGAAAGCCTGGCGGGCCCTTTTGTCTTTATGAGCGGCTGTCGATCGCTAGCTGATCAGACCCATCTTCCACGCGCCATCGATCAGAACGACGGTGACCGTATGTCGGGCGGTGCTGTCATCGCCGTAGACGACGTCGAACAGGATGAGAGTCGAACCTTCGGAGGGACCGTCTTCGGAGGTGACGATCTTGATCTGGGCGACGGAGCCGCTGCGAGTCTCGCCGTCCGCCCACTCCCGGAACGCGCGGTCGTCGCTGGAGGACGGATCGGCGATCGCCGCCAGAGATTCCGGCGAGTAGAGAGTCTTGGCAGCGTCGTAGTCCTTGGCGTTGAGGGCGTCGTAGAAGTCCGAGACGACACGCTCCGCAGAGCCTTCCGCACCGGCCGGTCCGCCACTCGGACCGCCGCAGCCCAGGACCGTCAGCGCCAGGACGAGTGAGAGGCTGAAGACGATCCGGTCATTCCGTAGCCGCATGATTCGCTCCTCTATGCCGGTGCCAGCAGATCCTGCTCGCTCATCCAGGCATCGTTAATCTTGGACAGGTATCGCTCGCCCGAATCGGGGAACAACGTCACCACGACATGATCGTTCGAGAGGTCTCGGGCGACCTGGCGGGCCGCGACGACCGCTGCACCGCCGGACGAGCCGGTGAAGATCGCCTCCTTGCGACTGAGTTCAAGAACCGCCTGATAGGCCTTCCGATCGCTGACCGTGATGACGTCGTCGATGGAATCCCACCAGACCGTATCCGGCATGAAGTCCTCACCGATGCCATCGATCAGGTACTGGTGGATCTGGTCGGCCGGCGGAAGCTTGCGATGCTTGTGGTAGTACGCGTAGATGCTGCCCACCGTATCGACGCCCACGACCTGTACGTCCGGGTTCTGTTCCTTGAGATAGCGAGCCACGCCACTGATCGTGCCGCCGGTGCCGATGCCTGCGACCCAGTGAGTGATCTTGCCCTCGGTCTGCCGCCAGATCTCGGGACCCGTCGAGTCGTAATGCGCCTCCGGGTTGGCCTGGTTGTGGTACTGGTAGGGCAGGTAGGCGCCCTGTTCGTCTCGGATCCGCTCCGCGACCTTGTAGTAGGAACGCGAATCGTCGGCGGACACCTGGGTCGGGCAAGTGATGACCTCGACGCCAAACGCCTTCAGCAGGGCGATCTTCTCGACCGAGATCTTGTCGGGCGCCGTACAGATCAACGTGTAACCGCGTAGCGCCGCCGCCATCGCCAGTCCGAGGCCGGTATTGCCCGATGTGGGTTCGACGATCGTCCCGCCGGGCTTCAGGAGACCCTCCCGTTCGCCGTGGTCGATCAACGCGCTGCCGATCCGATCCTTGACGCTGGATCCCGGGTTGAACGATTCCACCTTACCGAGGAGGAGGCCGCCCTCCGGAGAATAACGCGTTAATTCGATGAGCGGTGTGTTGCCCATCGTCTCGAGGATGTTCTTGTAGGTATCCATCACCGTCCACTCTAGTGCCGAATTGTTGCTATCGAGGGAATCAGTTTTCGTAGTTGAGGCGTCTGTGCTGCTGGACCCACCAGTCCGAGTCTTGCGGGACGTAGAGACAGCAGCAATCCATCTCGCCGCCGTAGACATGGAGAGTCACCGATCGCGTGTCCGGGAGTGGGTTGCCCAGCGTGTGGTACTCGAAGGGAGGGATGAGGCAGCCCGCGTCGCCCACCCCCGTGCGAACCTCGCCGCGACGGTCGAATCGATAGCGACCGTTGTTGACCTCCTGAAGCTCGTACTGACAGACGTCGATGTTTCCCTCGACGACACACTCGACACACCAGATACCGGAATGATCGTGGAGCTGCGTCTTCTGCCCGGGTCCCCAGGCCATCACGACGACGGTGTAACCCAACTCCGGGTTGCTATGCAGGAGGCGACGGGAATAACAGGAGATCCCCGGTCGGCAGATGGCGTCCGGAAGCTCCAGCTGACCGCCCCCGATCATCGTCTCGAGGTCCTGCTTGATCTTGCGGGTGATGGATGGGATATCGGCAAGCCGGACGGCGTCGTCCAGGCTACGAATCAGCGTCTGCAGGTTCCCACGGTTGGACTCGATCATCGGACTCGGACCCTCGAGGACGCCGGGGCTCCGGCGGTTCCGAGGCAATGTACCGAAAAACAGGGGGCGTCCGCGAGTGCTTTTTGTGAGCGGCCCCGACGACGGGGTTTGGCCCCGATCGGAAGCGGAATTCCGAGAGGTCGGCGCTGGCCTCCAGATGGACGACCCCGATCCGGTCGACGAGCAGGAGCGACGACTCGGTCTCCACCACGTGGATCTGGAATTCGACGACCCGAACCTCGAGATGCGATCTCAGACGCCCCACGCTGAAGCGTTGTCGATTGAAGCGGACTCCGGGGCCCGCCACGATCTCTCCGCGGACTCCGCGGAGCGTGATTCCGGAGTCGTTCCTGATCCAGACCGCGACGGTGGCCTCATCCTGGGGTTGGAGGGTCGTGGCGCCGGTCCGGGTGTGGTGACGGACCAACTCGAAGCCCGACAGCAGGTGTCGGTCCAGCTCCTCCTCGAGGACGCCGAAGATTCTGGCAGTGAAGGCCATCGCGGATCCTCCTTCTCCGGGAAGGTACGGACGCTTCGGCCGGGAGCCACCTAATCCCCCTAGTCGCTCTCGAGAAACTCCCGAATCTCCGTGTCCGAGACGAATTTCACCCGGGGACGACCGCCGGCCTCGCCTCGTCGGAGCTCCTCGGCGTCGAGCCGACGCCAGTCCCGGTAGGAGGTCGGCCGCACGTCTCTGGACGAGAGGTGTCCGAGGAGTGCGTCGTCCTGCTCCCCGGCTGGAGAATGCAGCGTGTCGGCATCGAGATCGGCCAGCATGGCCTGGACCGTCTCGACGGCGTCCGGCTTGTTGGTACCGATGACCCCCGACGGACCCCGCTTGATCCAGCCCGCAACGTAGAGGCCGGGGCAGACCGGACCGTCGACCTGCTCCACCACGCGCCCCTTGACGTTGGGGATGATGCCCCAGTCATCCCGGAAGGGGACGCCCGTAAGGGGGATGCCGCGGTAGCCGACAGAGCGGAACACGAGTCCGGTCTCCAGATGGCTCGTACGGTCCGTCGGTCGAGCGGACAGGCGTCCGCTCTTGAGGAGCAACGTGTTGTGAACCAGATCCACGCCGTTGACCCGCCCCTCGCCGTCGCCCGTCAAACGGGTGGGGGAGACGAGGAATCGAAGGGCGAGACTGCGCTCCCCGGCCGACGGGCTGTTTCCTACGAACGACTCGAGGATCACGAGTTTGCGGGCGAGGGTCTTGTCTGGACCCTCGGGTCCCAGGCTCTCGAGGGTGGCCGAGTCCAGAGCCATCTCGTCCTCACGGGTCGAGGTGCATACGCCGGCCAGCTGTCCGAGCTCCTTGGCCTCGGGATTGGTGAAGGCGGCCTGGGCCGGACCACGACGACCCAGCAGAACGACCTCGCGGATGCGGCTCTCGCGCAGAGCCGCCAGGGCGTGGTCGGCGATGTCCGTGCGGGCCAGCTCATCGGGATCCCGCAGGAGGATCCGGGCCACATCGACGGCGACGTTGCCGACGCCGACCACCACCGCTCGTTCGCAGGAAAGATCGAAGCGGTGCGCGTGATAGTCGGGATGTCCGTTGAACCAGGCGACGAACTCGGTCGCCGGGTGCGATCCCGTAAGGTCCTCGCCCTCGACTCCCAGACGACGGTCGGTCTCTGCGCCGCAGCAGAAGACAATCTGGTGGTATGCGGCCTTCAGGTCGTCGAGCCCGACATCCTCTCCGAAGTGGATGCCGCCGAGGAATCGGAAGTCCTCGTGAGCGGCGATCTTCTCGTAGGCCGCGGTGACCGCCTTGATCTTCTGATGATCCGGCGCGACACCATGACGGACCAGGCCGAACGGTGTGTGAAGACGCTCGATCATGTCGACCCGGACCCGTAGCCCCGGCCGGTCTTTCTGTTTCTGGAGCGCCTGCGCCGTGAAGAACCCGGCGGGACCCGAGCCGATGATCGCGACGCGGAGGGGCCGCTCGCTGGTTCCGACGACTGGCATTTCACGCTCCATGGGGTGAAGAACATCCGCTAGCGGACCGCATTATAGCCAGCCGTCCACGAGTTTGTTTCACGAATATCCAGACGGCCGGACCGGTCAAGAGCGAATACCAAGACAACCCGAATCCATCGCAAAACCCTTACGGAAATCACCATTGTCGCGGGCCCTGTCGCTTTCTACCTTTTGCAATGACCAATCATTCTGACCCCACCTCCTCGTGGGCCGAGGTAAGTGCTTTGATGAGTCAACGGAGTCACCCCCGATGAGCGGCGCGCCACGCGGAAAGCGTCAGCGGGCAGGCCAGCGATCCATCCTGTCGCACTACTTCTCGGAGATCCGGGACTTCCCCCTCCTGACCAAGGAGGAGGAGAAGAGTCTCGCCCGCGATATCCAGAACGGGAACAGCGCGGCGATCAACGACCTCGTTGAATCCAACCTGAGCTTCGTGGCGAAGGTCGCCAGCGAATACCGCTCGCTGGGGATTCCCTTCGAGGATCTTCTCAACGAGGGCAATATCGGGCTGATCGAGGCGGCGCATCGCTTTGATGCCAGCAAGGACACGAAGTTCATCAGCTATGCCATCTGGTGGATTCGAAAATCGATCCTGAAGGCTCTCTCCGAGCAATCCCACGTCGTCCGGCTTCCCTACTCCCAGTTGAAGAAGGTCAAGGAGATCCGCCGGGCGGAACAGCATCTCAGCCGCGAGCTGGATCGCAAGCCGACCCGCGAGGAGATCTCGAAATATCTCGACAGGAGTGTGGCCAAGATCGACAAGGTTCTTCAGCACAGCGTGCACGAGGTCAGTCTGGACGAGCCGGTGAACGATGAGAACGCCAACGCGTTGGCGGACTGTATCGAGGACAAGACCCATGTCTCGACGGAGCAGCGTCTATTGGATCGGGAGTTGACCCACGGCATCGGTGACGCCATGGAGTCCCTCAACGAGCAGCAACAGACGGTGATCGGCTACCGATTCGGCCTGAACGGGGCGCCCCCCTTGACGCTCCAGGAGACCGGCGATCAGATGTCGCTGAGTCGTGAGCGGGTTCGGCAGATCGAGTGCCAGGCGAAGGAGCGCATGAAGAAGGCGTTCCGGAGGATGAATCGAGTCCGCGTACCCTCCCGGATGGAGGCAGCGCCGGTCCACGTGGCCAACAACAGCGAGACAAACCACTGATTTGATCGAGATCGCGAATCTGGTCTAATAGAGGTTTCCCCCGAACATCCGGCCCGCTGGGCCCCGGGAGTGAGACCCACAATGAAGCGTCTACGTAGCTACGTGGAAGGGCGTTGGCACGAGGCCGATCAGGGCTTCGTCACGCTCTACGATCCGTCAACCGAGGAGGCGATCGCGGAGGTGTCGAGCGTCGGCATCGACTTCGCGGCCGTGGCCCGACATGCCCGCGAGCGCGGTCGGAGGGCGTTGGCCGAGTGGTCGATTTCACGCCGCGCCGAGTGCCTGACCGCCATGTCGTCCGCCCTGCACGAGCATCGTGAGGAGCTAATCGACCTCTCGTTGAAGAACAGCGGGGCGACCCGCAAAGACGCAAAATTCGACCTCGATGGGGCGACGTTTACGCTCGCGCACTACGGCCGACTGGGCGCCGGTCTGGACAACGCGCTTTGCTTTATCGACGGAGACCCGATCCAGCTGGGTCGTTCCGCCCGTTTCTCCGGGCAACACGTCTGGGTCCCGCTGCAGGGTGTGGCCGTTCTGATCAACGCGTTCAATTTCCCGGCGTGGGGGTTCGCGGAGAAGACGGCCTGCGCGCTGCTGGCCGGAATGCCGGTGATCGTGAAGCCCGCGACGAGCACGGCGATGATCACCGAGCGATGTGTCGAAATCCTGGTCGAGGCCGACATCCTTCCGGAGGGCGTGTTCTCGTTCGTCTGTGGCTCGACGGGCGACCTGCTCAGTCAACTCGGCCCGCAGGACGTGATGTCGTTTACCGGCTCCGCCGACACGGCCCTCAAGTTGAAAGGCGGGGAGAACCTGCTCGCCAACAACACCCGTACCAACATCGAGGCGGACAGCCTCAACGCTGCGGTGCTGGCGCCGAGCGTCGATAGGGGCAGCGAAACCTGGGGACTGTTCCTGCGGGATGTCGCCCGTGAGATCACCCAGAAGAGTGGTCAGAAGTGCACCGCGGTTCGTCGCATCTTCGTGCCGACGGAGAATGTCGAGGCGGTTCAGAGCGGGCTGATCGAGATCCTCCAGGAGACCGTGACCGGTGACCCACGCGCCGAGGGGGTGACGATGGGGCCGCTCTGCACGAAGAGCCAACTGGAGGACACGGTTCGCGGGGTCGAAGAGCTGACGGCGGAGGCCACGGTGGTTCATGGAACCGGGGCGCGAGTCGAGGGCAAGGGCGCAGACGCCGGAACCGGTTACTTCTTTGCGCCGACGCTCCTCCTGAGCAAGGACCCATCCACGGCCCGGCGACTTCACCAGCGAGAGGTCTTCGGCCCGGTCTCGACCCTGATGCCCTACGACGGCGACGCCGAAACGGCGGCCGATCTTGTCGGGCGATCGGGTGGAACGCTGGTGACGTCCGTGTACGGCAACGAAATCTCCTGGCTGCAGACGTTCATCCACGGTGCGGGCGCCACGACCGGTCGGATCTACATCGGCTCCGAGAAGGTGGCGGGGATGCTCCCCGGCTCGGGGGTCGTCATGCCACAGGTCCAACACGGCGGACCCGGTCGGGCCGGCGGTGGCTCGGAACTGGGTGGCGAACGAGGACTTCAATTCTATTTGCAGCGGGTCGCGCTGGCGGGGGATCGAGCGTTGATCGAGAAGGTTTCGGGCCAACGTAAGGCCAAGGCGGGGGAGACATCGTGAGGCGTCGATCGATTGGAATCGTCTGTATGTGGATGGCCGTGATGCTGATCGCGAACGTCGGTCTGGCGGAGTCGGACGCGAAGATCTTCCCGTACACCGTGCATCAGGAGACTCTGGAGAATGGCCTGAAGGCCATCGTCATCCCGATGAAGTCCGGCGGACTGACCAGCTACTGGAGCGTGGTCCGCACGGGCTCTCGCGACGAGTACGAACCCGGCCACAGCGGATTCGCCCACTTCTTCGAGCACATGATGTTTCGTGGCACCGAGGCCTATCCCGCGGATCGTTACAACGAGATCATCACGCGGATGGGTGCCGATGCCAACGCGTTCACCACCGATGACCTCACGGCCTACCACATGAGTGTCGGTGCCCAGGATCTCGAGCAGGTCGTCAAGATCGAGTCCGATCGTTTCAAGAATCTCTCTTACGCCGAGGAGGTCTTCAAGACCGAGGCGGGGGCGGTCTACGGTGAATATCGGAAGAACAAGATGTCCCCGTTCTTCGCGCTCTACGAGCAGGTCTACGCCGAGGCATTCGAGCAGCACACCTACGGACACACGACCATGGGGTACGAACGCGATATCGCAGCGATGCCGACGATGTTCGATTACTCGCGCTCGTTCTTCAATCGCTACTACCGCCCGGAGAACGTCGTCCTGCTGATCGTCGGAGACGTGGACCCCGCAGCGACGTTGAATCTGGTGACGGAACACTACGCGGACTGGGAACCGGGTTACGTGATGCCGACGATCGTCGCCGAGCCGGAACAGACGGAAGAACGGAAGGTCTCCGTCGACTACGAGGGCCGCAGTCTGCCCATCGTGTGGCTGGCGTACAAGGCCCCGGCATTCGATCCGACGGACGTCGACTGGGTTGCGGCCTACCTCCTGGGCGAGCTTGCGTTCGGCGAGACCAGCGATATCCACAAGAAGCTCGTCCTCGACGAGCAGCGAGTCCAGTTCGTCGCGGGGAGTCTGAGCATCAATCGGGACCCCACCGTCTTCGACATCTACTCACGGGTCAAGGACCCGGAGGATATCGACGCCGTGATCGGAGAGCTGGATAGCGCGGTCGAATATTTTAGAGAGCATCCACCGGCGGAAGATCGGCTTAACGCGCTGAAGTCCCGCATGAAATATGACTTCCTGATGGACCTGGATACGCCGGATGCGGTCGCCTCGACCCTGGCCAGGTTCGTCGCCATCACGGGCGGCGTCGAGTGCATCGACACGCTCTACGGCACCATGGAGAGTGTCAAACCCGAGGACGTTCAGCGAGCGGCCCGTGGGGTGCTCGTGAAATCGGCTCGCACGGTCGGCGTGCTGCAGGGGGCGAATTGATGAGCGGCAACACTCGATCCCGCTGCCTTGGTGGCCTGTTGATTCTCGCGGCGATGATGATCGTCGGTTGCTCGACGTCCGGCGACGAGGCGTCGATCGTGACGTGGCCCGTTGATTCGGATCCCACCGTCGCGTTGAAGGTATGGATCAAGGTCGGTTCGATGGACGATCCCGTAGGTAAGGAAGGCCTGGCCTACCTCACCGGCGAGATGATCGCCGATGCCTCCACCACCGATCTTCGTTACGAGGAGATCCTGGAGAAGCTCTATCCGATGGCGGCCGGTTACGGGGTGCGTGTGGACCGCCAGATGACCGTTCTGAGCGGGCGGGTCCATCGTGACAACCTGGACGCCTACAACGACCTGTTCAGCGCGGCACTCCTCAAGCCGGCCTTCGCGCAGGACGACTTCGATCGGATCAAGGACGACACGCTGAACTATCTTCAGAACAGCCTGCGCTATCAGGAAGACGAAGAGCTGGGGAAGGCTGCGTTGCAGTGGCTGGCCTTTGGCGGTGACGGGTATGCCCATCCGATCGCGGGGACCGTCCAGGGTGTCGAGTCGATCACCCTCGATGACGTCAAGGCGTTCTACGGTCAGTACTACGTCCGGCAGAATGTCATGCCTGCGATCGGTGGCGGCTACGACGACACGCTGAAGAGCGGTTTCAAGGCGCGTGTGGCGGGCCTGGCCGATGGCGCGGCGAACGACAGCGTCGCCTCGCCGATGCGTCACCCGGAACGAACCGAGGTGCTGCTGGTGGACAAGCCCGGTGCCGACGCCTCGATCTCGTTCGGTTTTCCCATCGAGGTGCGTCGTGGCGAGCGAGAGTTCTACGCCCTGTGGCTGGCGAACTCGTGGCTTGGCGAACATCGCAACTCTTCGAGCCATCTGTACAAGGTCATCCGCGAGACCCGTGGCATGAACTACGGCGACTATTCCTACATCGAGGCGTATCCCGGCGGTGGCCGACGGTCGGTTCCACCCACCCATGTGGGTCGCGATCGGCAGATGTTCGAGGTCTGGATTAGGACGCTGCCCGACGCTCAGGCCCACTTCGCGATTCGTGCGGCGATGCGTGAGCTGTCGCTTCTGGTCGAGAACGGTCTGACGGAAGAGCAGTTCGAACTGACGCGAGAGTTCCTCTCTAAGTACATCCTGCATTTTGCGCCAACGACCCAGGGCCAGCTTGCCTACCGACTGGACGACCAGTTCTATGGCATCGACGGCGAGGGTCATCTCGCGAGATTTCGGGAGGTCCTGGACACGCTGACCCGCGAGGAGGTCAACGCAGCGATCCGTAAGCATCTGGGCTCCAGCGGGGTTTACATCGCCATGGTGACGGGGGACGCCGTCGGAATGGCCGAGGCCCTGATCTCCGACGGGCCCAGCCCGATGACCTACGGTTCGACGAAACCCGATGACGTGCTCGCCGAGGATCGCGAAATCTCTTCATTTTCGTTGAAAATTGAAAAAGACGACGTTCGCATCGTCGCCGTCGACGCCATCTTCGCCGCGCGACAGTCCTCCTCAGCACCGGAAGTGCGACCGTGAGGTGGCCGGATTCGTCGTTCGCACGTACTCTCTTTGCGATGGTCGCGGGAGCGAAGAACCGAATCAGTTGGCACGGGGGAGACGATGCGTAGCAGTTTGAGACTCGCAGTTGGGATTGTCGTCGCGACGATGGTGTTGGGTGGCCTCGTCGCCGCACAGGGTGCCGGCAAGCTGGTCCGCCTGACGGGAATCATCGTCGATGATCAGTGTCGTAAGGCAAACGAGCGCGACGATGAGCGACCGTGCGACATGGAGACCATCGCAGACGACGCGCGCCTGGTGTTTCTCGACAGCAAGGGTGAAGTACACCTGATCGAGGATCAGGAAGAAGCCCTTGCCCATGTCGGTCGCGAGATCACGGTCTTCGGACTCCAGCGTGCCGACTCCCAATTATGGCTGCTGGATGTCACTCGCTACATCGATCCCGTCGGCGATGCGTTGGCCAAGAAGAGCCAGGCACAGGCGGATCGTGCGGAGACCACCACACGCTTGAAGCCGGTCGCCCGCCCCGTCCCGGAACCCGAAGAGAAGTGAGCTAGACGCCCGAGTCAGGGGCGCGACCGCAGTTTCGAAGTTCGTAATCGGTCCACACCGTAAAGACGATCGACGAGAGGGTCGCGGCCAGCAGCAGCCCCACGACGATTCCGTAGATCGCCGGATATCCCTGACCCTCCGCGACCCGGATCCCCGCCCACACGCAGGGCGCCGTCAGAATCAGATAACGAAACGAGGCGACCACGAGACCGGGACGACCGCGCCCCATCGCCTCGAAGACCGGACGGCAGAGTAGGAACAGCGAGCCCGCGAGACACGAGAGCGGGGTCGTTCGGATCGCAAACTCCGCATACTGGCGGGTAACGAGGCTCTCGGAGAGCTGGTCGGCGATCCAGGGCGCCAGCCACCAGGTGACGGGCGTGACCAGCGCAATCGCGTAGATCGTCGTCGCGACGATCGACTGTCCCAGACCCCGTCGCACCCCACTCACATCCCCCGACCCGAATCGATTAGCCGCAAACGGAAGCATGGCCACGGCGATGGCGATGACCGGCTGAAGGGCGAACAGCAGGATCCGATAGAAGATCGAGTAGGCCGCGATCGCGGCGGTTGCGTTGCGTGTTCGAGCCAGGAACCAGTTGACCAGGCCGGTCTCCAACGCCATCAACACGAAGGTCAACGACGACGGAATCGCCAGGACCAGGATCGAGCGGATGGGGTGCGGGTCCAGCTCGTCGGAATCGAACGCTTCGGCCCGCCGGCGTCTCTCATGGGTCCGGGCACGCATCAGCGCGTAGGCCAGACCCGCCAGACGGGCCACGACCGTCGAGAGTGCGATCCCGAACAGACCCCAGTGCAGCACGAACAGGAAGAACGTATTGAGCGAGACGTTGACGATGTTGGTCAGGATGCCGGCCCACATCGTCGATCGTGTGTCGTGGTAGGCCTTGACCAATGAGTCGGGAATAATCGACCAGTAGGTCGTGAACGCAGAACCGGCGACCATCACGGTCCCGTAGATCTGAAAACCGCGGGCGGTCTCGGGCTCTAGCCCGAGCTTGGGCGCGACGAGCCAGATCAGTCCGCCGACGATCGTGAGAAGCGGCCCGACGATCCAGACCAGGATCCACGACGCCCGCAGGTACTGGTCGATCTTGGCGCCGGCACGGGCCCCCATGGCCCGGGACAGCGGCGACGTCAGCCCCGTGGAGAGACCGACCCAGATCGCAATCATCAAAAACTCGAAGGGGACCACCAGTCCGATCGAGGCCACGGCCGCATCGCCCAGCAGCGCGGCATACACCGTGTCAATGAACGTGACCGCCGCACGCATCCAGAACGAGACGATCAGCGGTCCCGCGAGACGCAGGACGGACGGTGAGCGATCAGTAGGTGTAGAAGTCACGTGGCGATCTTGAGTGAAGACTAGAGCAGGCGGAGAAGATCAAAATCAACACGCACGGGCTCGCCGCCCGGCACAATCTCGATCATCTGAAAACCAGGCCGTGTCACCGGGACGGCATCGCCGCCGGCGTTGATCTGCACACGATAACGTCCGGGCTCGAGGCCATCGGTCGCAAAGCGGCCTTCGGAGCTGGGGGCGACTCGGGAATGCTCGCGGAGGAGATTGTTGGGGCCGTAGAACGTCACCGACAGCTCTGCGCCGCTGGTGGTACCGCGGACGGTGCCGTGCACCTGCCCGATGAACTCCACGACGGGCTCCACGACCGGTTCTACCACCGGTTTCTCCACCGGCTTGGCGATCGGTTCTGCGACGGGTTCTTTAACCGGCTCGACTTCCGGCTTAACAACCACCGCGACGATCGGCTCCGCAACCGGCTTCATAACCGGCTCCACCGCCGGTTTCTCCACCGGCTTGGCGATCGGTTCTGCGACGGGTTCTTTCACCGGCTCGACTTCCGGCTCGACCACCACCGCGATGATCGGCTCCGTCACCGGTGGCACGGGCTTGGGAAGGGCGGCCAACTCGACCGCGATCGGTTCCGAGACGTGGCCATCGGAGACGATGAAGTCGGCGGACCCGGCTGTGCGGATTGACAGCGGTTCGAAACCGATCTCCAGAATCGTTTGCCCGCTCAGTCCACGCAGCCGATCGCCATCACCGGATGTGGCCAGGCGATCGATGCCATCGACGAAGGCGATCGACTCCCGGATCGGCATCGAAAAGCGATCGGGGCGATCGGAGAGGTCGAAGACCCGAAGACCGTCCGATTGGGCCACCAGAAGTCTGCGTTGGCCCAGGGGTGCGAGGGCGCGGTTCTCGCCGACGATGGGGTAGAGGGGACCGCTCTGGAGTCCGGGCCAACGGAAGGTCCGCACCTCGTCGTCGGCGGCCACGTAGAGCGTGCCCGAGGTCTGATCGAAGGCCAGGTCTCGCGATGATGCAGGGAGGTCGAAGAGACGACGAGCTCGCTTCTCGCCGCGATCGTAACGCCAGAGTTCAGTCTCCGCGGGTCCCTTCTTGCGACTGCGGGATGCGACGATCAGGACCGTTTCCGCGGTGGGGCTCATCAGGTCGCGGACGAGGCCGACGACCTCGAACGCGGCGGCGGCCTCCGTTGTGCCGACGAACCAGTTAACCCGGCTCGATTTGCCACCGTCGGTCGAGGGCAGGGCCACGACGACCCCGTAGCCGTCGGCAGTGAGCGTGACCGACTGGTAGGACTCCAACCCGTCGAGTCGTGCGAGAACGTCGGACCCATCACCACCGACGACCTCGACCACCGGCGCCGCCATGACGGACAGGCCGACGATGAGAACCGTTGCCAGAGCAAGAGCGGGTCGACAGACGTTCATCATGGCCTCCGAGTCGCCTCGACGATACCACGGCGAACGTTGTCAGGGATCGTACCCGAGGCTGGGTGACAGCCAGCGTTCGGCCTCGGCGACCGATATCCCTTTCCGTTTTGCGTAGGAGACGATCTGATCGCGCCCCACGGGGCCGACGGAGAAGTAGCGCGAACGCGGATGGGAATATAGGAAGCCACTGACCGAAGCTGCGGGCCACATGGCAAAACTCTCGGTCAGCTGAATGTCGGTCACGCCTTCGACGTCCAGCAACTTCCAGAGTGTTGCCTTATCGGTGTGATCGGGGCAGGCGGGGTAACCCGGCGCGGGTCGTATGCCGCGGTACTTCTCGGCGATCAACTCTTCCGGTGTCAGTTGTTCGTCCTCGCCAAAGCCCCAGGCGCGACGGGCCACCGCATGGAGCCATTCCGCGGCCGCCTCCGCAAGACGATCCGCCAGCGCCTTGTCCATGATCGAGGCGAAGTCGTCGTGGTCGTCCTCGTGCCGCTTCGTCAGACGCTCCAGCCCGTGGCCTGCGGTGACGGCGAAGGCGCCGAGCCAGTCGGTGAGGGCGCTATCGGCCGGTGCGACGAAGTCGGCGAGTGCCAGAGTCGGTCGGTCGTTCCCCAGATCTCGTTGCTGACGGAGTGTCGGGATCCGAGCCGTCTCGTTGCCGCCGTGTCGGTCGAAGAGGACGATGTCGTCGCCCTCGCTGGCTGCGGGAAAGAACCCGTACACGCCCCGTGCCTGGAGTTGCTCCGTCTTGACGATCTCCTCGAGACGCTCCGTGGCCTGGCGATGAAGATCCCTGGCCGTCTCGCCATAGCGCGGGTCCTTCAGGATGCGTGGGAACGCTCCGCGTAGCTCCCAGACATGGAAGAACGGCGTCCAGTCGATGAGTGGGACCAACTCGCCGAGCGCGATGCTTGCCACGACCTGCTTCTCGTGGGTCTGTGGCTGCGGTGGTTGATAGGCGTCCCAATCCTGCCGCTCGCATCGTTCGACGGCGGTCGGGTGATCGAGCAGTGCCTGCCGGTTGCCGTCGGCGAATCGCTCCCGTGCGGTCGCCTGTGTCGCCTCGATGTCACCGACGAATTGGGCTCGACGCTCCGAGAGGAGATGGCCCACGACATCGACGGCCTTGGAGGCATCGGGAACGTGGATCGTGCCGGGTGCATAGGCCGGCGCGATCTTGACCGCCGTGTGTTTGGAGCTGGTCGTTGCGCCGCCGATGAGCAGCGGCGTCTCAAACCCTTCGCGGGTCATCTGCGACGCGACGCGAACCATCTGATCGAGGGACGGTGTGATCAGGCCGCTGAGTCCGATGATGTCGGCCTTCACCGAGCGGGCCTCCTCCAGGATACGCTCGGCGGGGACCATCACGCCCAGATCGACGATGCGGTAGTTGTTGCAGCCAAGGACCACACCGACGATGTTCTTGCCGATGTCGTGTACGTCGCCCTTGACGGTGGCCAGCAGGATGGTGCCGCGATGCTGCTGGTCGCCCACGCGTTGCTGGTCCATCAGGGGTTCGAGGATGTTGACGGCCCGTTTCATGACCCTCGCACTCTTGACGACCTGGGGCAGGAACATCTTCCCCGCGCCGAAGAGCGTGCCGACGATGTTCATCCCGTCCATCAGAGGACCCTCGATGATCGACAGCGGCGTCGGGTACTGCTCTAGACACTCCGCGATATCCGTATCGACATGTTCATCGATGCCGTGGATCAGGGCGTGGGAGATACGCTCGGCGAGCGGCAACGCGCGCCACTGTTCGGCCAGTTGTGGGTCTTTCTTGACGCCGCGGAACGAGTCGGCGGTCTCGACCAGTCGCTCGGTGGCGTCCGCTCGACGCGCGAGGAGGACATCCTCGACGCGTTCCAGGAGTTCGTCGGGAACGTCGTCGTAGACGGTGAGTTGTCCTGCGTTGACGATCCCCATGTCCAGGCCGGCGTTGATGGCGTGGTAGAGGAACGCGCTGTGCATCGCTTCGCGAACCGCATCGTTCCCGCGAAAAGAGAAGGAGATGTTGCTGATGCCACCGCTGCAGCGGGCGAGCGGGAAGCGACGCTTGAGTTCGGCGATGGCTTCGATGTACTCGAGCGCGTAGCGGTCGTGTTCCTCGATCCCGGTGGCGACCGTCAGGATGTTGGGGTCGAAGATGATGTCCGTCGCCGGGAAACCGACCTCCTCGGTCAGGATGCGATACGAGCGGGTGAGGATCTCGACCTTACGATCGCGGTCGACCGCCTGACCCTCCTCGTCGAAGGCCATCACGACGACGGCCGCGCCGAATCGACGAACGAGTCGGGCCTGTTGGCGGAAGGCGTCTTCACCCTCCTTCAGGCTGATGGAGTTGACGACCGCTTTGCCCTGGACGCATTTCAACCCGGCTTCCAGGACGCGGAAGTCGGAGCTGTCGATCATGATCGGAATCCTGGCGATCTCGGGTTCCGTTGCGATCAGGTTGAGGAACGTCGTCATGGCGGCCGGGGAGTCCAGGAGTCCCTCGTCCATGTTGACGTCGAGGATGTTGGCGCCGCCGAGAACCTGCTGGCGGGCGACACTGAGCGCTGCGCCGAAATCGTCGTCGCCGATCAGACGCGCGAACCGCCGGGAGCCGGTCACGTTGGTCCGCTCCCCGATCATGGTGAAGTTTGAATCGGGCCGCAGCTCGAGTGGCTCGAGACCACTGAGGCGGGTTCGCTCCACAGGCGCGGGTGGCACGCGCGGGGCGAGACATGCGACCGCCTCGCCGATGGCCCGGATATGCTCGGGCGTGGTCCCGCAGCAGCCACCGACGAGGTTGACCAGCCCATCGCGAGCGAACTCCGCAACGACGGCGGCCATCTCTTGCGGCGTCTCGTCGTAGCCACCCAGTTCGTTGGGGAGTCCCGCGTTTGGATAACAACTCAGCAAGGTCGGCGCGACCCGGGACAGCTCCTCGAGATGGGGACGCATCTCCTCCGGCCCCAGCGCACAATTGATCCCGACGGCCAGCATGTCGACGTGACTGATCGAGATCCAGGCGGCCTCGACCGTCTGGCCTGAGAGCGTCCGTCCGCTTCGATCCGTCACGGTGAGCGACGCGATGACCGGAAGCGTGCAGTCGTTCTCGTCGAAGTAGCGTTGGATCGCGAACAGCGCCGCCTTGAGGTTCAGGGTGTCGAAGGTGGTCTCCGGCAGCAGGATGTCGACGCCGCCTTCGACCAGACCCGTGACCTGTTCATGGTAGGCGTCGACAAGACCGTCGAAGTCGATGTTGCGAAGCGCCGGATTCGAGACATCCGGTGAGAGACTGGCCGTCCGGTTCGTAGGGCCGATGGCTCCGGCCACCCAACGGGGGCGTTCGGGAGTCGTGTAGGCCTCCGCGGCGGTCTTGGCGATCTGGGCGGCGGCGCGGTTGATGGCGACGACGTGGGACTCGAGACCGTAATCGGCCAGCGAAATCGACTGGGCGTTGAACGTGTTGGTCGAGATGATATCGGCGCCGGCCTCGAGGAAGTCGCGGTGGATCTTCTCGATCGTCGCAGGAAGCGTCAGGCAGAGCAGATCGTTGCAGCCGATGAGCTCCATCGAGTGATCGGCAAACTCGTCACCCCGAAAGTCGTCCTCCCCGAGGTCGCAGGACTGAATCATCGTCCCCATGGCCCCGTCGTAGACGAGAATGCGCTTGTTGAGTGCGGCTCGCAATTCTGCCAGTGTGGGCATGGCCGATTTTCCTGGAGAGCGGGCCGACATGGCGCACGCGACTGTGGGCATTAGGTTACCATCGGCAACTGCCGGCGGTCGCCGATATGACAGAGATCGTCATTCTGTAGATCGCCGGGGAGAGTCGGATTGAGCTTCGAGATCGCATACACGTTGGCGGTGATCGGTGTCGTCGGTGTCCTACTCCTCTGGGGTCGGATCTCGCCGGAGCTGATATCGCTACTTGGGCTGGTCGCCGTCGTGCTCGGCGGTGTCATCACGCCGCAGCAGGCGATGGACCAGTTTGCGCATCCTGCGGTGGTCACCGTCGCCGGGATGTTCGTCCTCAGTCACGGGTTGGTGCGGACGGGGGTCGTCGATATCCTCGGCGCTCGACTTGCCGCCTGGCCGGCCACGGGGGCGACGTCCGTCCTGTGGGTGGTCCTGCCGGCGGTCCTGGTCCTCTCCGCATTCCTCAACAACACGCCCGTCGTGGCGTTGTTCGTGCCGCTGCTCGTTCGTTTCGCGCAGCAGGTCGGCGTCGCGCCCTCGCGCCTGCTGATGCCGCTCAGCTTCGCGGCCATGCTCGGTGGCGGCTGCACGCTCATCGGCACCTCCACCAATCTGGTCGTCAGCGGCATCCTGGAGGATGCCGGGCTGGGCGCCATGGGGATGTTCGAGATCGGCCGGGCCGGGGTCCCGCTGGCGTTGGTGGGGATGGCGTACCTGTTCTGGGTCGCCCCTAGGCTGTTGCCGACGCGTCCCACGATGAGCGCCGAGATCTCCTACCCACAACGTGAGTATGCATCCGAGGTCGTGATCCGCGAGGGCTCGCCTCTGGTGGGCAGTACGCTCGACAGCTCGGCAGTAGGCTCCGCCGATCAGGTCTCGGTCCTCGAGGTCATACGTGACGGCGAGATGCTCCTCGACCCGCTGGATCAGCTGATCATGCAGGTCGGCGATCGTCTGGTACTGACGGCTCCGCCGGCAGAGCTACGGACGGTCCACGAACTGAACGGCGTCGAGTACCAACGCCCCGGTCTTGGCGTCGAGCTGGTGGCACCCCACGCCGCTCAGATGGTCGAGGGCATGATCGCACCGGGTTCCGCGTTGATCGGCAAGTCGGTGGGCGAGTTGGGTCTACGTCATCGCTACGGCATGACCGTGATCGCGGTTCATCGTCACGCAACCAACATCGTCGGTCGTCTGCGTCACGTGCGTCTTGGGTTCGGTGACTTGCTCCTGATGTTCGGCACGAAGGAGTCCCACGACCGCATCGTGCAGAGTGGCGAGTTCATCGTGCTGGACGACGTACCCCACGACCCGCCCAGGAAGAATCGGATGCCCATCGCCGTGGCAACGCTTCTTGGCGTTGTGATTGTCGCCGGGCTCGGGCTTGCGCCGATGATGCTGACCGTGTTGATCGGCTGCGTCGTCGTGGTGCTGACGGGCTGTATCGATACCAACGACGCCTATCGAGCCATCGAGTGGGAGATCATCTTCCTGATCGTCGGCATGTTGGCGTTGGGGGCGGCCTTGACCGCGTCCGGGGGTGCGATCTGGCTCACCGAGACGCTTCTGGGTCCGCTGGCGTCCTACGGTCCCCGAGCCGTGCTCGCGGGGGTCTACCTGATGACCGCCGTTGCGAGCGCATTCCTTTCCAACAGCGCGGCGGCCGCGCTGCTGGCGCCGATCGCAATCCAGGCGTCCGTCGATCTTGGCGTGGACCCGCGGCCGATGGTTCTGGCGGTCGCGGTCGGCGCGTCGGCGGCATTCTCGACGCCCATCGGCTACCAGACCAACCTGCTGGTCTACGGTCCGGGTGGCTACCGGTTTACGGATTTCGTGCGGGTCGGGCTGCCGCTCAACATCCTGTTGGCGATCGTGTCGATCTGGTTGCTTCCGGCGATCTGGAGCTTCTAATCCGACGCACGGATTCGGACCCGTTCTCCGACCTCATTCAGCATCGCGTGAAGCGTGTCGTAGTCGGGATGCCGCATCCGGATCCAGGCGTTCGCCATGTAGCCGGCTTCGACCGGCTGCGTGGGCGTGCCCGGAGCCGGGAAGTGGCTCGCGAAGATATGACGGCCGAACGTGTTCTCGATCCAATCACGTCCCTCGTAGCCCATGATCGTGCCGTCGCGATCCGGTCTCAGGGCGATGGTGCCTGCGGAGTATTGACGTGAGGGTCGCTCTCTCGACGGTTGACCGGTCACGGCACGCGCCCATTCGGCGTAGAGGTCGAAGTCGTTGGCCGCGCAGTAGATGTCCCACGCGCAGACACCGGCCGGTCGGCAACCGATCTCGGAGAACTTCAGACCCTTCGCGCTGTAGAACCACTCCATGTGGGTCGCGGATGTCGTCAGTCCCAGAACGTCGATCACCTTGCGACCCATCTCACGGGCCATCTCGTAGCCGTCGGCGTCCAGTCGATTGGTGGCGATGAACTGTGGCGAGATCCAGCGAGAACGCATCGCTTCGAGGACGTTAGGGTAATAGTGGGTCGCAAACTCGTGAACGATCTGGCCCTCGTGACATAGCGTGTCGTAGAACCCCTCGTGCCCCTCGATGAATTCCTCGATAGCCGTGTCCTGGCCTCGATCGAGACCGCACTCGACGATGACCCGATCGAGTTCCTCCCGGTCGGAGGCCTTATAGGTACCGGAGGCGCCGGCCGCGGCGCGCGGTTTCAGGATGACGGGATAGCCCACCCGCTCGGCAAACTCGATGGCGGCCTCTGCGGACTGGACCCCGTCGGACTGCGCACACGCGACGCCGGCCTCGCGCAGCGCCTCCTTCATGGCGGGCTTGTCGCGACAGAGAAACGCGGTTCGAACCGACGTGCCGGGAATACCGCACGCCTCGCGGACCTCCGCCGTCGGCATGATGTGGGCCTCGACGGTCGCCTCGAGACGATCGACCCAGCCCTTCTTCTGGCAGGTCCGGACCGCATCCAGGAGCGATTCCTGATGGACAACGCTAGGTACCTGAATGTAGTCCGTCAGCCAACTCTTCATCTCGTCGTCAAGGTATTCCGCGGGCCGTTCGCCGATACCCGTCACGCGGGCGCCGACTTTGTGCAGACCGCGAACGAACTCGCGTTGGTTACTTGGAAAGGCCGGCTCGACAAAAACTACGTGCATGACCGTCCTCCTATTGTTGGGGTGATTGTTCGCGTAGCCAGTGATAGAGATCGGCGTGGGCGGCTGCCGACGTCTTCCAGGTGAAATCCCTGGCCATCCCGTTCTTGATCAGACGCTTCCAGGTCTTCGGCTTGGCGTACAGATCAAGTGCCGCACGCATCGCCCAGTCGAGTCCCTGCGGCGTCGCATGGTCGAACAGGATCCCGGTCCCCGTGCCGTCCTTGGGGTCAAACGGTTCGACGGAATCGGCAAGTCCACCGGTGCGACGGACGACAGGAACGGTGCCATAGATCTGGCTGAACATCTGATTGAGCCCGCAAGGTTCGTACAGAGACGGCATGAGAAACATGTCGGCCCCCGCCTCGATGAGGTGGGCCAGTTCTTCGCTGTAGCCGCGATAGAAGACGACACGGGTCGGGTAGCGTTGCTGGAGCCATTCGAAGAAAGACTCGTAGCGCTCCTCGCCACTTCCAAGCACGACCAGACGACAGTCGCTGTTGGCGAGGATGTCCGGAAGGACCGACAGGCACAGATCGAACCCCTTCTGTGCGGTCAAACGACTGACCATTCCAATCAGGGGTGGCCTTGACGCATCGTCGAGGCCGAGTTCCGCCAGCAGGTGCTGTTTGTTCTTCTTCTTGCCTTCGAGTCGTGTCGAGGAATAGCGGTGGGGAATGTGGGGGTCGTTCTCGGGATGCCACTGGTCCGTGTCGACGCCATTCAGGATCCCGATGAGCCGCCCGCTTCGCGCAGAAAGAATGTTCTCGAAACCCTGGCCCTGTTCGGCCGTCTGAATCTCGCGGGCGTAGGTCGGGCTGACGGTCGTCAGGGCATCGGCATACATCAATCCGGTGCGCAGGAAGTTGACCACACCGCGACCGTGGTCGGCGGCATCGAAGAGATGGGTCCATCCGCCGAGACCCAGTTCGTCGATCCAGCGTGCCGGGAACCAGCCCTGATAGCCGAGGTTATGCAGCGTCAATACGCTCCGCGTTTCGGCAAAGAGCTGGTCCCACTCGTAGGTCGTTCGAAGGAGTAGGGGTAGCAGAGCCGTGTGCCAGTCGTTGGCGTGGACGATATCCGGGGACCACTCGAGTCGCTGGAACGACGAGAGGACGGCCGAGCTGAAGCCGGCGAAGCGGAGCGCCTCTTCCTCGTCCGCCCCGTAGATCTGCTCACGCTCGAACAACTCGGGGCAGTCAACCAGGTAGTAGTCCAGGTCGCTTCCGTCCAGTCGGGTCGTCCACAGCGAATAGCTGAGATTCCTCCAGCCTATCGGGAGAGGCACGTTCTGGGCCTGGGGCACCGGGGTCAGATTGAAGGCGGTGCGATCGAGGGTTCCGTACAGGGGGACGAACGGTCGAACGTCGTGACCGTCCCGAAACAGCTGACGGGGGAGCGCCGCAGCAACGTCCCCAAGTCCGCCGGTCTTGGCGAACGGCACGCACTCGGATGCGGCATAGCCGATTTTCAATGATTGCGGCATGGAGTCTTTGGGCCCGTTTGCACTAGAATCCTCATGCTAACACAGGCAAAACGAGGCACTCTGGCATGCGATCGGCGATCATCGTGGCGCCCTTTCTGGCGCCGACCACTCTGCGTTTCGTCCGTGCCGCCGCGGCGCTGGCAGATGCACGGGTCGGTTTGATCACGCAGGAACCTCAGACGCGGATTCCGGGGGATCTACGGCGGTCCCTGGCCGCCTGTCGACAGGTCGAAGACGCGCTGGAGGTGCCGCACCTGATTCAGGCGATTCAGGCGATCGGTGAAGAGATCGGTCCGCCGGAGCGTCTGTTCGGTGTGCTGGAGCAGCTTCAGGAGCCCCTGGCGGAGGTTCGCCAACAGTTGGGCATTCCCGGACTCTCGGTCGAGGCCAGTCACAACTACCGCGACAAGGCCCTCATGAAAGAGGTCTTCAGGAAGAACGGTGTCCCGTGTGCGGCGGCGAGTCTGGTGACAACGGTGGAACAGGCCGTACAAGAGGCGGAGATCATTGGTTACCCGCTTGTCGTGAAGCCACCATCGGGTGCAGGCGCAAAAAGCACGTTTCGCGTCGACAACGTGCGCGAGCTTCGCGAGGGTCTGGTCGAGGTGCGTCCGTCGAAGGCCCAACCGCTTCTGCTCGAAGAGTTCGTCGTTGGGCGCGAGCACTCGTTCGATGCCGTCTGTATCGGAGATCGTCCCGTCTGGCATTCGTTGACGCACTACACACCCGGGCCGTTGGAAGTCCTCGAGAATCCGTGGATTCAGTGGACCGTGCTGCTCCCGAGGGAAGTGGATCATCCGCGCTACGATGACGTCCGCAAGGTGGGGGCCGATGCCATCCGTGCGCTTGGCATGCACACCGGCCTCTATCACATGGAATGGTTCCGTCGTCCCGACGGGAGCCTCGCGGTTTCGGAGATCGCGGCAAGGCCACCGGGTGCACAGTTCACGACGTTGATCTCGTATGCCCACGATATGGACTTCTACGAGGCCTGGGCGCGGCTGATGATCTTCGATCGGTTCGATCCTCCACAACGCGCCTACGCCGCCGGGATCGTCTTCCTGCGTGGGCAGGGGCGTGGACGGGTCCGGGCCATTCGTGGTCTTGAAGAGGCACAGCGGGAGTTGGGGTCCCTGGTCGTCGAGGTCGAGCTTCCGCAGCAGGGGCAGCTCCCTGCCAGTAGTTACGAGGGTGAGGGTTTTGTCGTGTTGCGTCATCCGCGGACCGAGGTGGTTCAGGAGGCTCTCGCGCGGCTCGTGCGCTCCGTCCGAGTGGAGTTAGGGTGAACCCATGAACGTTCTTCTCATCTCTCCTGGTTTCCCCGACGAGATGCCGTTGTTCACGGCGGGGCTTGCTGCATCCGGTGCCCGCGTCATCGGGATCGGGGACCAACCCCAGGGGGCGCTGCCGATGCGCGCCCGTCACGCGATTTCGCACTACCTACAGGTCCCGACACTCTGGGATGAGGAGGGGATGGTGCAGGCCGCACAGCAACTCGACCATCGCTTCGGGATTGAACGCGTGGAATGCCTGTGGGAGCCGGGGATTCTGGTGGCAGCCCGGATCCGCGATGCGCTGCAGCTACCGGGCATGTCCTACGTGCAGTGCGAACGATTTCGCGACAAGGAGAAGATGAAGCAGCGGCTTGACGAGTGCGGCATCCGCACGCCACGCCACGCCGCCGTGCGGGACGCCGACGGGATTCGCGCGGCTGCCGAGCGGATCGGCTATCCGTTGATCATCAAACCGGTTGCAGGTGCCGGCTCCGCGGATACCCATCGTGTGGATGACGCCGCAACCCTCGAGCGGATCATCCCGCAGGTCCGGCACGTCGACGAGTGCAGTGTCGAGGAATTCATCGAAGGCGAGGAGTACACCTTCGATACGATCTGCGCGAAGGGAGAGATGCTCTATCACAACATCTCGTGGTATCGACCGCGTCCGCTGATTGGAAGAACGCTTGAGTGGATGAGTCCACAGACGCTCAGCCTTCGAGACGTCAATGCTCCGAATCTGGGATTCGGCGAGATCATGGGGCGCGCGGTATTGAAGGCCCTGGAGTTCGAGTCGGGGTTTACCCACATGGAGTGGTTCCGCACCGCTTCCGGTGAGGCGGTCTTCGGTGAGATCGCGGCGCGCCCCCCGGGGGCGCACTCCGTGGATCTGATGAACTACGCCTGCGACATCGACACCTTCACCGGGTGGGCCGAGGCCGTGACACAGGGACGATTGAGTCAGACCATCAAGCGACGTTACAACAGTGCGATCATTTTCAAGCGCGCGCAGGGCCAGGGATCGATCAAGAGTATTCAGGGGCTCGAGCGACTCGTGGCCCGTTTTCGTCCCAACATCGTCTGTGTCGACCTGCTCCCGATCGGGTCTCCACGGCGGAACTGGAAACAGACCCTGCTATCCGATGGTCATGTGATCCTGCGTCATCCGGATCTGACGGCGACCATGGAGATGGCCGATCGCGTCGGGACCGATGTGGTGATGAAAGCCGGCTAGCGCTCAGAGATCGTCGCGAACCAGCGGATGAACCAGGCAGTGAGGTCCGCCACGCGCGCGTGAAATTTCGTGACTGCGGATCAGGATGCAGACTCGCTCGCCGCTGTCGAGATCGACTTCCTCCCGTCCCAGGAGTAGGTCTTCCGCCTCGACAAGCCGGAACCCGCGTCTTTCCAACTCGGACGCGGTCACCAGGTTTCGGTCGAAGAGCGTGATGACGCCGGGGGCAAGCGCGAACGCGTTGGCGCCGTCGGTCCATTGCTCGCGTTGTTGTGCCACGTAGTCTTCGGCGCCACAGGTGATCGGCTGCAGGTCGATGCCGTAGCCCTTGAGTGTCGTCAGAAGGTCGGCGGATGGCGTCGGTGTCAGTTCCTGTGACCGCAGGTCGATCGTCGAGACACGGGCCTCCTCGGCACCGCCGGGGCGAATGACCGGCGCGAAAGCCAGGCAGGCATCCTTGTCGATGGGAGTGAAGACGGTGTCGAGGTGCATGTAGGCGCGTCGTGATGGTAGACGGACGAGGACCATCCATCGTGGGCCATCCTCGAGTCGGGCCAGTGCACGGGCCAATTGATTCACGCCGACTCGATTTGTGCGGACGGAGATCCCGACCGCAACGACCTCTTTTGACAGAACCAGGACGTCGCCGCCCTCCAGGTGCGGGTGATGCTCGCCGCCGTAGCCGGCGTGGGGGACGTTCTGGCGGGCGATGGGGTCGAGGATGACCGGTGTGTCGCAGAGCGACGGGTGGTGTCGGAAGATCGCCCGCGCCAGGATCGCCTCGCGACGCCGGGCCGGTGTCGCCATCGACGAGAACACGACCCCATCGCCAAGGACGATCTGCGGGTCACGCTGGAAGCACCAGTTGGGTAGCGGGGGAATCGTAAACAGCTCGTCGGCGTCGACCCCGTGCCCGAAAAATTCGTTCTGGAGGCCCCCGACGAGGACCTGCAGCAGCGACTCGCGATCGCGTGCCCGCAGGCGCTCCCCGTAGCCCTCGGGTAGATCCTCCAGGAGCACCTCGATCAACGCCTGGCGAGCCGGTTCGTTTTCCAGGGTCTCGTGCAGCAGGTCGTTGACGTCGAGGACCTCGATCCCGAAGAGCTGTAGTACGCGGCGAAATCGGGCATGCTCGTCACGGGCACGATCCCCGTAGAGGATGTCGTCGAACAGGAGTTCTTCCATCATGGCCGGAACCATGTTGTCGACTTCGATTCCTGGTTCGTGCACGAGTACCCGTCGAACCCGTCCGATTTCCGATGTCACACGAACCACGGTCTGGATCCTCAGTAGTTGGGAGTCAGGGACGCGAGCTTGGCTGCCGCGCCCTCGAACTGCTCGCGGGCGTGGCCAAGATAGGTCTGGGCCTCATCGATGTAGCCATCGACGGATGCCGACCAGACGCGGTTGAGGTATCGCTCACCGGCAGCGAAATGATTCATCACGTCGGCGTAGGCGTCGAGACCACAGGAAGGGATGATGCTCTTGCGCGCGTCGACGAACTTGCCGAGATCGGTCGGTAGACGCTGATCGATCCGACCGTGGAGGTCGTAGACGTCGATGTCCTGTTTGGTGTTGTCGATCTCGCGAACGTCCGCGACGATCGCGTCGATGCTTTCGCGAAGTTGTCGCAGATCCGATTCGACGGTATCCGCATTCCGCGTGGCGCGATGCTCTGCGGACCTGGCGAGTACGACGCCCAGGACGGCCATCGCGAAAGCGACGAGGTAACGCGGCCAGTAGACGCTGTTCTCCGGCGTCTCGACGGCGACGTAGGCACCCATCAAGAACCCAACACCGATCAGAAGTAGTCCGAGTGCCTTCATCATGCACCTCCCGCAAGCATGCCACCGATGATCGTGACGACCGCGGCGCCCACGCCGACGAGCGCCTCTCCCACGATGAGGCCAGCTGCGATCGGTATTCCGACCTGCTCACCGAAAGACTTACCCTTGATCGCGTCGCCGCCGACACGCAGAATCGTACCGATCGTGTACGCGAGCACGATATTGAACGGCAGATAGAACCCGAGTCCTACGAGGATGCCGAGTCCGCCGATGCCGCTTGCGCTGAGAGCCGCGCCGAGGCCCGCGCCGGCAAGGTACTTGTTGGTGGGCACCTCGCCGCCGGTAATTCCGTCGACCATGCTGGCCAGGGCCTGGCCCTGCGGTGCGGGAAACTCGTCGCCGCCGAGGGGGGACTGATTGTGCAACACGAAGATCAACACCATGATCACGATCGGCCCCAGCCACGTGCCGAGGAATTGTGCGATCTGTTGCTTTCGTGGGATGGCCCCGACCAGGTAGCCGGTCTTCAGGTCGAGCATCAGGTCGGTAGCCTGGGACATCGCAACACACATGGCGGCGCCGACGATGATCGAGGAGACGACCGTCGCTCGGTCGCTCATGCCGCTCGCGATGAACAGCAGGATCGTGATTCCGATCAGCGTCATGCCAGACAGCGGCGACCAGTTCGTCCGGCCGATGCACTCCGACAGGATGACTCCCGCCATCCAGATCCAGCCCGTGCCCAGCGAGGCCATCAGGAGGCTGCGTCCGAGGGTCATCTCGGGGACGGAGAGATTCGCGATCACGAACAGGACGACGAAGGCGCCGGCGATTCCAACGTAGAGCATTCGGATCGGCAGCTCGTCCCGAGAGACGGCGCTGCCCGTCTTGGACGATTGTTGCATGCTGCGGATGGCCGAGACGACCAACGGGAACGCCAACGCGACACCGGTCAGTGCGCCGCCAATCAGCATGCCGATACCCAGCGGGCGAAAGAGTTGCAGCCGCAGCCAACTTGCGATCGGCATCCCCGAGGCGGCAATCTCGGGATTATCGAGGAGACCGTTCATCGACATGATCGGTGCCAACAGCCAGTAGCAGACGAAGCCACCGATGATGAAGTAGACACCGCCACGACCCGACAGGTAGCCGACACCGATCGTCATCAACGACACATACCAGGTTGCGTTGAGGAACTCCGGGAGGCCGAGGTATTCTCCGAGCGGCAGGTCGTGATACCCGATCCACTGGTAGACGATGGCGTGGACGATGGCGCTGACGGCGGCTCCGGCCAGCAGGAGGTAGGCCTTCCGCATGCCCGCGCCCGGTGACTTCAGGATCGTGGCGACAGCGATTCCGCCCGGGAACGGATGACGCTCGAAATCGATCATCTGCTTGCGGAGAGGAATGATGAACGCGATGCCCATCACGGCGCCGGTGATGCAGCCGACCACCAGCAGCGGTGCGTTGAAATCCTGGTAGTTCAGGATGAATAGCGCGGGCACCGAGAACATCATCCCGGCCGACGCGGCGTTGACACTGCTTGCCAGCGACTGGTTGATGTTGTTCTCGACGATGCTCGTCCGACGCATGACGCCGCGAAGTACGCCGAAGCCCAGGATGGCGGCCAATTCCGATCCCTCGATCGAGAAACCCAGCTTGAGGCTGGCGTAGCCGATGCTGACGGCGATCAGCGTCCCGAGGATGTAGCCGACGAAAATCGCCGGCAGGGTCAGTTCGGGGTACGGACCCCGGCGAATCGGTTTTCCACTCTTCGATAGCTCCACGATCGATCTCCTGCCTCGATCTGACCCTTACGGCGGGCCGACCCAAGGGGGTTTATACACGATCAGCCGTGAACCTGTGGCGCGATACCTCGGGGACGCATCTGCTCGGCCTCGAATTCCAGCCAACCCTTCCAGCGAGCCTCCAGCTCGTCGACCGGGCAGTCCCGGGCGGCGAGGCCGTGGAACATCCGCCAGTGTCGCTTCTCGGCGGGACCGAGGTCCAGCAGGAGTTCGGCGATCTCGTCGTCCTTCCCTATCAGTCGATGGAGCAGCGTCGTGAATCGCTCACAGCTCCGAGCCTCGATCAGGGCCCCGACGAGCAGCCGGTCGATCTTGGCCCAGCGATCCCCCCGGGTGATGCGCCCATGGAGTGCCGTGGCGTAGCTACTCGTCCGACGCCGACGGGGATGGAGGCCCCGTCGATGGAGAATCGCTGCGACCCGTCTTAGGTGTGCGATCTCCTCCGCCGCGAGGGAGGTCATCCGGTCGACAAGTTCCTCGTCGTCCGCGTACAACCCGACCAGATGCAGAGCCGTGAGGGCGGCCTGCTGCTCACAGAACGCATGGTCGGAGAGGAACTCTGCGATGTTCGATTGGGCGCATTCGGCCCACGACGATGGCGTGCGATGGAGCAGCGGGAGGTCGTTGATCTCGTCCAGAAGACGATCGGGGTCCTTGCGGGCCTCTTCGAGTTGCCGGCTCTGTCGTGCCACGACTAGGCTCAGGTGCTGGGAGCGGCAGCGCGGATCTCTGCAGCGACCTCGTCACCGTAGCGCTCGAAATTCTCGCGGAACATGTTTGCCAGCTTCTTCGCCTGAGCGTCGTAGCGATCGGCATCGCTCCAGCTGTCACGCGGCCAGAGGGTCTCTGTGGGAACACCTTCCACGGCCACCGGCACGGAGAGTCCGAAGTTGGGGTCCACCCGGCGATCGATGGATGCCAGCGACCCGTTGAGGATCGCTCGAATCATCGCCCTCGTGTGCGGGATCTTGATCCGATACCCTTCCCCGTAAGGTCCCGCCGTCCATCCGGTATTGACGAGCCAGACGTCCGGGCCGTGCTGACGGATCTTCTCACCCAGCATCAGGGCGTAGCGATTCGGGTGGAGTGGCAAGAACGGCTCTCCAAAACAGGCGCTGAAGGTCGCCGTGGGCTCCTTGATACCACGCTCCGTGCCCGCAACCTTCGCGGTGTAGCCGCTGAGGAAGTAGTACATGGCCTGCTCGGCGGTCAGCTTGGAGACCGGCGGAAGGACACCGAAGGCGTCGGCGGTGAGGAAGACGATATTGCGGGGATGTCCCGCACGGCTCCCGGGAACGACGTTCGGCAGATGGCTGATGGGATACGCACTCCGCGTGTTCTCGGTCTTCGAATCGTCATCGAGATCGAGGATCCGCGTCGCGTCGTCCATGACGACGTTCTCCAGAACGGTTCCGAATCGTTCGGTCGTCGAGTAGATCTCGGGCTCGTCCTCGCGGCGCAGCCGGATGACCTTCGCGTAGCAACCGCCCTCGAAGTTGAAAATCCCGTCGTCGGCCCAGCCATGCTCATCGTCGCCGATCAATGGTCGCTCGGGGTCCGCCGAGAGTGTCGTCTTGCCGGTCCCCGACAGACCGAAGAACAGCGCGGTGTCGCCGTCGGCACCGACGTTGGCCGAGCAGTGCATGGATAGAACGCCGTCTTTGGGGAGCAGGTAATTCAGGACGGTGAAGATCGATTTCTTGATCTCGCCGGCGTACTTGGTCCCCGCGATCAAGACCTGCCGGCGACCCATGTGAACGAGGACGACGACTTCCGACCGCGTGCCATCCGCCTTGGGATCGACGACCATGGTCGGCGCGTGGACGATCGTGAACTCCGGTCGGTGGTTGGCCAGCAGTGTTGCGTCCGTGATGCGTAGGAACATGTTCCTCGCAAAGAGCGCACACCAGGGTGATTCGCTGACGAGCCGAATCGGCAGACGGTGCTCGGGGTGGGCGCCGGCGTTCAGATCCTCAACGAACAGCTCGCGGTCCCCAAGATGCGAACACGCACGCTTATAGAGGAGATCGAACGTCTTCTCGGAGATCTCGGCGTTGACGGCTCCCCAGGCGATGTCCGCCTCGGAGCCCGCCTCGCGGACAAAGAACTTGTCCTTGGGGGATCGACCCGTGTACGGGGTCGTATCGACCACCATTGGCCCGTTCGCTGCAATTCGGCCGGTACCCAGCCGGACCGTGGCCTCGTAGAGCGGGGCCGCCGTGAGATTCCAGAACAGGTCTTGCTTCGGTTCGATTCCGAGTTCGTTCAGTGCTCGACGTTGGCTTGCGGCGTCCATGAGATCCGTCCTCGACTGTGTAGTGAATCGCGATCTTTGACGGAAGTCAGGATAGCGCGTGAGCCGAATATTGGAAAGTCGAGGGCGGTGGATGCTAGCCTCCCGGCGATGACTCCACCAATTCACTGGATTCGCGACGACAAACGTCTCCTGGAACGTGTCGAATCCATACGCGGTGGATCGCTGGCGGTCGATACGGAGTCGGACTCGCTACACCACTATCCGGAGCGCGTGTGTCTGGTCCAGCTAACCCATCTCGGGCGTGACGAACTGATCGATCCGTTGGCCGGTGTGGACCTCTCGATTCTCGCCCCGCTGCTTTCCGATGCGAGTCTGCCCAAGCTGTTTCACGGCGCCGACTACGACCTCCGTCTGCTGCATCGTGAATTCGGGCTGGAGGTGTCCGGACTTTTCGACACGATGGTCGCGTCTCGCCTGACCGGTGAGCGCTCGTTCGGTTTGGCGGCCTTACTTTCGAAACATTTCGACGTGGAGTTGGACAAGCGCTATCAGCGCGCCGATTGGTCGCGCCGCCCCCTCACGCCGGAGATGGAGCAATACGCCGCGATGGACACGCGCTTCCTGGAGGACCTCGTGGACCTCCTGGCAACGGAGTTGAAGCGGCTGGGCCGCATGGAGTGGGCGACAGAGGAGTTTCGTCGTCTGGAGGGAGTTCGTTTCCGTGAACGTAATGACGAGGAGCCGTTCAGGCGCGTGAAGGGTCATGGCAAATTGTCGGCCCAGACCCAGGCGGTCCTCAACCGACTCTGCCAATTTCGTGAGCAGGTCGCGCGACACAAGGCGCGTCCTCCGTTTCGTATCGTGTCGGATGCGGTCCTGCTGACGTTGGCTGCTCGCGGGCCGGACGACCTTCGCAATTTCACCACGGTGCAGGGTCTGCCACGCTCGTATCGAAGCGGTGCGGGCGCCGAGCGGCTGTTGCGCGTGCTTGAGGAAGCCTGGTCGCTACCGGAGACCGACTGGCCGAGTCGGGTTGGCGAGGGACGCAAACCACGCCGCAGCGCATCGTTCGAAGCCCGCATCAAGGACTGGAAGACTCGACGGGATGTCATCGCGGACGAGCTGCATCTGGAGTCCTCGATCGTCGCGTCTCGGGGGATCCTCGAGGGACTCCTGGAGCGGGTCGAAGCGGGGGAGGATCCGTCGGCCCATCCGGATCTCCGGCGTTGGCAATGGAATCTGTTGTCCGGCTTCCCCGGGCTTTCGGCCTGACCCGTCTTTCTTCTCCACTCGGTCGTACAATCGGGATATGGGACAACGCATAACAGGCCCCGCCCTGCTGCTCACGATTCTGTTGGCGCTGGCGCCGGTCTGGGCCCAGCCCGCGCCGGAGCCGGCCCACGAGAGCCGCCGTGCCTGGCTCGGCTGTTGGACTCGTGACGGAGACGACGGCAGTCTGGCCGTGGTGGCACTCTATCCGTCCGGCCCCGCCGAACGTGCCGGACTGCGGGTCGGGGATCTTCTTCTGTCGATGAATGATAGGAAGATCAACGATCAGGCGACACTGGCGACCTGGCTTGCAGAGCTCGAACCGGGGGAGGTCACCCGTTTCGCGGTTCTGCGCGACGGCGTAGAGTTGCCGATCGAGATCCCGCTTGGAGAGCTGGCCGATGCGGTGGTTCGGGTATCTCCCGTCGTCGCCCCGGACCCGGCCGTCGTCGTTTCCGACGAAGACTCTCCGTTTCCCGTACAATGGGGTTTCCGCGGACAGCGTTGGATCGGGCTCGAGCTTGTGGATCTGACCGCGGAGTTACGGAAGCACTACGGGGCCGATTCGGAGTCGGGGATCCTGGTGACGCGGGTCGAACCCCATGGAGTTGGTAGCGAGATGGGATTGGCGGTTGGCGATGTGGTCATTGCCGCCGAGGGTGAACCGATCCGCAGCGTTTCCGAATTTGACAGGCGGCTGACTTGGTACACGTCGCGAGTAGTCACGCTGAAGGTCATCCGCGACGAGCGGACGCTCACGCTTGTGGAGGAAGAGGGGACACGACGCCGGATCGTCATCGAGCGTCGCCGACGCGATCGAGAGGCCCACATCCGCAAGGAGATTCTACGCCTCCAGAAACGAATCGACTCGCTCGAGCATCAACTCGAACGACTCGACAGCGGCGATCCCTGATCGTCTTCGCGGGGCTGATGCTCCTGGGAGGCCTCGCCTCAAGCGTCGCCGCAGACGAGTTTCCGGAATACCTCGACCTTTCGTCCGAACGCCTGGAGACCATCGAGGGTTTAGAGCTGGCCGCCGACAGCGGCCCGCTCCAGAGGCTGGATGCGGCGCTCGCGTCGGGTCCTCCCTACCGCTTCGAGGCTGGCCCGCTCGTCGTCTACACCGACCCTCGCTGGTTTACGTCCCTCCCGCCGACGGGTATGGGCTCTCCGTTGATCGAGCTACGTCGATGGCCGGGGGACTCTGCGCTTACGCTGTATCCCGTCGCCGGTCCGATTTCCAATCCCGAGCGAGGCTGTCGTGCGTTGCCGGGCGCGACGCTGACCTACCAGTCCGGTGACACGGATGGTTCGGTCTGGAAGGGGACGTTGACGACCGAGATGGGAGAGCGGCCCATCTGGTGGATCGAACGAAGAATCGAAGACTCGACGGGGGTCCTGGGTGCGGCCCTGCTTCCCGGCGATGCCGGGCTCGGCGCGGCGGGGATCGCGGGCCGCGCTCAGGAGATGCTCCATCTCTTGACCAAGGTCGAGGTGCGTCGCGCCTGGTCGAACTACCCACCGTATCCGCGTGAGACGGAATTATTGTTGCCGACGGTCGGTGACCCGCCGGGTGACAAGAGCGAGCTGACCGAGCCCTGGCAGGTGGTGCGTGGTACGGGGTTTACCGTTGGGCTCCCGCCGGGGTTCCGCGCCTTGAGGATCGAGGGGAAGGTCCGTGCGCCCGATCCCATCGAGGGGCAGGCGCTCTGGTTTCGAGGTGTTGTCTCGGACAGCCTTGGTGAGACCCTGCGGGTCGGTGACGGCTGGCGCGTCGGTTACGTTTCGCGACTCGATGGGGCGGGCTCGTCGGTCAGCGATTGGTTGCGTTCACCGCCGTTGGCCCTGGCCGATCGGGCCTCCGCACTGAAACGGGCGCAGGCGTTCGAGCTGTTGGCCACGCGGAGTCAGGCGACGACCGGACATGCGGCGCGTTTCGAAGAGGCGGGTTGGTCGGGGCAATGGTTCATCTTCCGGATGGTGTTCGAGGATCATCGCTTCGAAATCGGCATGCCGGTCATCGAGGGCAGTCGCTCACCGTCGCTGTACTGGATCCCGCTCACATGGCGAGACATCGGGCGGGCGCCTGCACCCCCGCCGGTCGACCCGGCGGAGCGATTCGGGATCCGTTTCGATCGTTTCCGGCCCCTAGAGCGAAACCATCAGCCCTGGTCGGACGGTACGTTGGACGCGCCGGGGATCACGATGGAGATACCTCGCGGCTGGTTTCCCGCGGCATCCCTGCGTTCCGCCGACGGCTATCCCGTGCGGCTGATCGACCAGGAGGGAAACTCACTTGGCCGGTTGGTCCGTGTCGATCCCGCGGAGGTTGCGGCTCTGAGGGCGGACGAACTTCGTGGGTGGACGCCCGTGTCGTCACGGGGGTCCGGACAGCGAGCGACGGCTCATCGTGGCGCCGATGGCGCGTTGCTGGTCGTCAGCAAGGCCGGCCACGGGTTTCTCCTGGAGGCCGACGGCGAGCGGGCGGAACTGCGGCCGATGTGGGAGCGCCTGGTGGGATCGGTCCGTTTACGTCGTGAGCGACGTCCCGTCGAGGAGTAGATCCGCGAGCTCCCGTAAGACGCTTACGGTCGTCTCTCCGCTCATTCGCAGGTCGGCCTCGGAGCACGATCCGGTTGCAACGAGGGCGACCGTAACCCCGGCCTGGGCCGCCGTCTCGATGTCGAGGAGCATGTCTCCGACGTAGATCGCATCGGACGTTTGCACGGCCATCTCGGTGATCGCACGCTCAAGCATCGCCGGGTGCGGCTTCGTCGTGCCGACGACATCCGGTCCCAGAATCGCACAGAAGAACTTGTCGATACCGAGTTGCTCGCAGATCGGTCGACCGAACCGTGCCGGCTTGTTGCTGGCGACGGACATGCGGATCCCTCGGTCGGAGAGCCTCGCCAGGGCATCGTGGACTCCCGGTAGTAGGGTCGTCCCGGCGGCGTATGCGGTGGCGTAACGGTCGCGGAACGCCCGGACACCCTCCTCGACAAGGTCGGGCCCGACCAGGTCCGCCATCAGCACCTCCAGGCCGCGTCCCACGTGGCTCTTGATATCCCCATGGTCCATGGCGGGAAGGTCGAAGACACGTCGCGCGTGATTGACGCTCTCGGTGATCGCCTCGAATGAATCCACCAGGGTCCCATCGAGGTCAAACACAATTCCCCGGACTCGGGACACGGTGAGGGACGGAGGACGCACGAAACGTATCGATCAGTCGTTGAGGACCGGGAGCCGGTAATCCCGTGGCCGGATCGTCGCACGGTGACGTCGGTGGTTGAAACGACCCTGGTCGCAGTTTCGACAACCGGGCGCCGTGTCGAAATGGGTGCGGATCGCGCAGTCAAAAGAGGCATACCAGACCCCGAAACGCAGACAGAAGAAATCGTCCTCGCGTTCGCGATATCCGCCTTCCGTAGGCATGCATCTTGGTGATGCGTGTCCCGTCGCCGCCATACGTCTCACTCCTGGTCGACCCGAGCGACTATATACCACGACGCAGCGAGCGAGACCGGTGGTATCGTGGAGTTTCCAGGGTAGTCGCATCATCTTTTGGGAGCAGACGATCGATGGATCGCTTTCGTGTGGGCGTACTCGGCGCGACGGGCCTGGTGGGTCAGCGACTCATCTCGCTGCTCGCCGATCACCCCTGGTTCGTGGTCGAGACCCTGGCGGCCTCCCCGCGTTCCGAGGGCCGAACGTACGCCGAGGCTGTCACCTGGGAACTGCGGGATCCACCCTCCCCGACGATCGCCGCGATGCCTCTTCGGAGCGCGACGACGCGGTCCTTTGAGCACTGCGAGCTGGTCTTCTCCGTGCTTCCGTCTTCAACCGCCGCGACGATCGAACCGGACCTGGTTGCGGACGGCGTCGTCCTCGTCAGCAACGCTTCAACGTTACGGATGGACCCGTCGACGCCGCTCCTGATGCCCGAGGTCAACCCGGAACAGTTGGCGCTCGTCGAGGCCCGCGCCCGAGCCGGCGAGGGATTCGCGGTTACCAATCCGAACTGCTGCGTCACGGGTCTCGTGCTCGGTCTTGTCGCCGTCTGGCGGAAGTGGGGGATCGAGGACGTTCAGGTGACCACGCTCCAGGCGATCAGCGGCGCGGGTCGAGCGGCCGCAGCGGCGATGCCGATCGAAGACAACATTCTCCCGTCCATTGCGGGCGAAGAGGCAAAGTTGGAGTCGGAGCCGGCGAAGATTCTCGGCGGACCGTTGACGGTCTCCGCACAGTGCAACCGCGTACCGGTCGTCGACGGGCATCTGATGACCGTCGCCGTCCGAACCACGCGGGAGTGTCACCCCGCTGAGGTGGTCGAGGGCATGCGTCAGTTTCGCGTGAGCGATCGCGTTGCCACCCTGCCGTCGGCGCTGGAGCATCCAATCTGCGTCCGCGACGAGGACGATCGTCCGCAACCACGGCTGGATCGAGATCACGCCGGTGGGATGGGCGTCGTTGTGGGTCGCGTCCGGTCGTGTCCGATCATGGGGCTGAAGTGGACGATCCTCTGTCACAACACGTTGAGGGGTGCAGCCGGTGGGGCCTTGCTGAATGCGGAATTGCTGGTGCGGCAAGAACTCATCGCCCGCCGAAGCTCATGAGGGTCTGACATGACGGTCCGAGTTCTGAAATTCGGCGGGACCTCGGTGGCGGATGCGTCACGAATCGGCGATGTTGCGAAGATCGTCGAGTCGACGCGTAGCGAACGGTCCGCGCCGGTCGTGGTGGTGTCCGCGTTGGCGGGGGTGACCGATCTTCTGGATCAGGCGCTGGTCTCCGTACATCGAGAGGATCGCGAAGGCCTGGAGTCCGTCCTCGCCGACATCGAGCGACGTCACCGCTGGGTCGTGTCCCACGGCGTTCAGGACTCCTCACGCCGCCATCATCTGAATCTGATCGTGGATGCGGCGTTCGAGTCGATCCGGGGGACCCTGCGTTCGATCCGACAGCTCGGTGAGTTGACGCCCAAGGCGCGCGACGGTGTTCTGGCGGCCGGTGAGTCGTTATCGGGCCCCATCGTCTGCGCCGTGTTGCAGGATCGCTCTGTCCAGGCGGAGTGGATCGACCCCCGCGACTGGTTGGCAACGGACGAGACGTTCGGCCGAGCCGTCGTCGATATGGAGGCGACCCGAGGAAGGGCGATGGATCGGTTCCACCAGGTCGTGGAGGCCGGCGGCGTTCCGCTCACCGGTGGGTTCGTCGGCGCATCCGCGGGGGGTGAAACCACAACCCTTGGTCGTGGAGGGTCCGACACGTCAGCTGCCATCCTCGCGGCGTGCCTGGGCGCTGAACGTCTCCAGATCTGGACTGACGTCGACGGACTGATGAGCGCCGATCCTCGGCATGTGGTCGACGCGCGCACCCTCCCGGTCGTGGACTACGACGAGGCCTCCGGACTTGCCCACTACGGGGCACGCGTTCTTCACCCCTCCTGCCTTGCGCCGGTTGCCTCCCTCGAGATCCCGGTCGAGGTCCGCAATACACTTAACCCCGACAGGTCGGGGACCCGAATCGTCTCTCGAGAGAAGGGATTGGGTGAGGAGGCGGCCGGCGACGGAATCGTCGGCGTGGCCAGTCGAGAGCGGATCACGATCCTGCGTGTCAAACGCGTCGACGCACGTGCAGACGGACCGTTCGTGTCGTCGGTCATGGACATCTGTCGCGGTCGCAAGGTCTCCACCGAGATGATGGTTGCGAGTGCGGGTGAGGTTCATCTCGTCCTACCCGAAGGCGCGCAGACGGCCGAGGCGTTGACGCCGTTACGCGAGCTGGGCGATGTGCAGGTCGATGACACGTGTTCCCTCGTGGCCGTGATAGGTTCCGCGCTGGCCAGGGACGCCGTGTGTCGAGCCAAGGTGATGGCCGCCATCGCCCGTTGGGAGCCGCGTCTCGTCGTGCTGGGCGCGGCGGAGAGTAGTCTGCTGGCGGTTCTTCCACGTGCCGCGCTCGGGGAGGCGGTCCGCGGTCTCCATCAGCAGTTCTTCGCCGGGGTCGATACGCGATGAAGTATTCGCTGGTCGGACTTGGCAAGATGTCGACCGCGGTCGATGAGGCTGCGACGCGGCTCGGTCATCAGCGGGTGGGTGGGGTCTCGCGTCTGGCGAACGAGCCGGCCATCGCCGATCAAATCGGGGTCCCCGACGTTGTCTTCGAATTCACCGCTCCCGGTGCGGGACCTCGTCATGTTCAGCAACTCGTGGACGCGGGGCTGAAGGTCGTCTGTGGGACAACCGGGTGGGAGGTGTCGGAGGACCTCGCGACGCAACTCCGCGCGAGCAGCGCCGCCGCGTTGGTTCACGCCGCAAACTTCTCTATCGGGATGACGCTGTTTCGACGCGGTGTCCGGGCACTGACGCGAGAAGCTAGCACGCGACACGGGTATCTGCCGACACTCGAAGAGGTTCATCATCTCCAGAAACTGGATCGGCCCAGCGGCACGGCATTACGTCTGGCAGACGATATCGTGGCCAACGATCCCGCGCTCGCGGGTTGGCGGTTCTCGGATGATCGCGTCGACGACACGAAGTTGTCCATCCACGTCGAACGGATCGGAGCGACTCCGGGAACCCATCGGGTTCGATTCTCTTCGCCGGATGACACGATCACGATGGAACACTGTGCGCATGGCCGTTCGGGATTCGCACGCGGAGCCGTGGCGGCGGGGGAGTATCTTCTCGGTCGTACGGGGTTACATGACTTCGAGCAGGTTCTGGAAGCCTAGCTCGAGGACGGAGAGGGGAAGATGGATCGACTCACAGGCGCGATGACGGCACTGGTCACACCGTTCGACCGCGATGGCCGGGTGGATGCCGAGGCCCTGGCTTCACTCGTTCGTCGTCAGATCGAAGAGGGTATCGATGGCCTGGTCCCGTGCGGCACGACGGGTGAAGGTGCAACGCTCGACGCCGACGAGCAGGAGGCGGTCGTCCGGGTGGTCACGGAGACCGCCGCCGGTAAGGTGCCGGTGCTGGCAGGCTGCGGCAGCAACGACACGCGTCGCACCATCGAGGCCGGTCGCCGGGCGATCGGCGTGGGTGCCGATGCGCTTCTCGTCGTGACTCCCTATTACAACAAGCCGAACCGAGCGGGGATGATCGGTCATTACCGAGCCGTCACCGAGGCCTGCGACCGACCGGTGATCGTCTACAACGTGCCGGGTCGAACGGGGCAGAATCTCCCCGCCTCGTGGACGCTGGAGCTCTCCGAGCTACCGGGCATCGTCGGTGTCAAGGAGGCGTCGGCCGATCTCGAGCAGATATCGGAGATCCTGCGACACCGATCCGCCGGGTTCGCCGTGCTCTCCGGCGATGACGCTCTGACCCTATCGACGGTGGCGCTGGGTGCCGAGGGCGTTATTTCCGTGGTCGCGAATCAGGACCCGGCAGGGATGTCTCGGCTGGTCGCGTCGACCCGGGAGGGAGACCTGGACTCGGCGCGCAAGCATCACTTTCGTCTTCTCCCGTTGATGCAGGCCAACTTCGTCGAGAGCAATCCGGTGCCGGTAAAAGCCTCGATGGAGTTGCTCGGTCTCTGTTCCGGTATGCCGCGGCCTCCGTTGGCACCTGCCGACGGGCGGACCCGTGAGCGACTCTCGGCTGCCCTGGACACCGCCGGACTGCGGCGGGTGTCGTAATGGAGCGGTTGCAGCAAGAGGTCGAGTCGCTTTTCGCCGAAGCCGAAGCGCCCGATGACTCCGTTGAGCGTGTGGTCGGGCGACTGCTCGATGGGTTGGAGGACGGGACGATCCGTTCCGCAACTCCGATGGAGGACAGCGCCTGGAGGGTCGAAGAGTGGGTGAAGAAGGGGATCCTGCTGGGCTTCCGGCTGCGTGAGTCGAGAGACTATGCCGATGGAACCCTGCGATTCAGAGATCGGGCTTCCATGCCGCTTTGGGACCCGACGAAGACCCGTCGTGATGTCCGGGTCGTGCCCGGCGGCAGTGCCGTTCGTCGTGGCGCGTTTCTCGCCGACGGTGTGGTGATGATGCCGCCGGCCTACGTCAATGTGGGCGCGTACGTGGGTTCGGGTACGATGATCGACTCGCATGCGCTCGTCGGTTCTTGCGCACAGGTCGGTGCTCGCGTCCACCTGTCTGCCGCGGTGCAGATCGGCGGGGTCCTGGAGCCGATCGGCGCCAGCCCGGTGATCATCGAGGACGACGCGTTCATCGGCGGTGGTTGTGGGGTCTACGAAGGGTGTCGTGTCGGTCACGGTGCGGTCCTGGCACCCGGCGTTATCCTCTCCGCGTCGACACCGGTCATCGACCTGGTGCATGGCCTGACGTTAAGGGGTGCGGTCGATCGTCCACTGCGGGTACCTCCGCGGGCCGTGGTCGTCCCGGGCAGTCGCCCCGCAACGGGCGACTACGCCGTCGAGCACGGGGTTCAGCTTCAGACACCGGTGATCGTGAAATACCGCGACGACGGAACGAACGCCGCGCTGGTGCTCGAGGAAGCGCTGCGGTGAGATGGCGTCCTGCAGAGCGGATGGATGGCGTCGAACGGACGATGATCCGTCAGATCTTTGACGGGGCGCCTGCGGACGCGATCAACCTAGGGCTTGGACAACCCGATCTGATCACCCCACCCGGTCCGTGTCGGGCCGCGCAGTTGGCGATCGACGAGGGCAAGACCTTCTACACCTCGACCGCTGGGCTCCCGGCGCTCCGCGAACGACTTGCCGAGCGATACGCCCCGTTCACGAGCGGTGCAGAGTCGGTGTGCGTCAGCGTGGGCTCACAGCAGGCGTTGTACGCCAGTTGTCTGACCCTCGCGGGACCCGGCGACGAGATCCTGGTTCCCGATCCCGGTTACCCGGCGTACCCGGTCGTCGCCCGGCTGGTCGGAGCTTCGGCCGTCTCCTATCCGATTCGCGGCGAGAGCGACTTCAGCCTCGATCCCGCAGACATCCTCGACCGTGTGACGGATGCCACGCGGGCCGTGATCCTATGTAGTCCATCGAACCCGACCGGTCGTTGCGTCGACGCCGCTCGCTTGCGTGTCTTGACCGAAGAACTGTCTCGACGCGGTGTGCCGTGGATCTCCGACGAGATCTACAGCGGGCTGACCTACGACGGGGTGTTTGTTTCTCCGTCCAGGTTCAGTCGCGACGGATTGATCGTCTCGAGCGTCTCGAAGGATGTTGCGATGACGGGCTGGCGAGTCGGTTGGGTTGCCGGCTCCGTGGAGATCATCGAGCGGATCACGGCGGCCCAGCAGTACCTCGTGACCTCTGCGCCCAGCGTATCCCAGTACGCGGCGCTTGCGGCCCTTGGGGCCGAGGGCCGGGAGGATCGTGTCGCTATCCTCGATCGGTTCCGCGTACGACGGTCCTTCATGGCGGCGGCGCTGGAGCGGATCCCCCATCTTCGCTGGAGGTTACCGGACGGCTCGTTCTATTTCTTCGTCGACTGCTCGGCATACGGCGACGATATCGAGTTGGCGAAGTCCTTCCTCGAGCAGGAGAACGTCGTCACGATTCCCGGTAGCGCCTTCGGCGAACAGGGTCGAGGGTATCTGAGAATCTCGTTCGGTGTCGGGAGGAATCAGTTGGGCATCGCACTCGAGTCGCTGCAGCGATTTCTCTCTCGCCGCGAGGTCAGCGCACTCTAATCGTGGTCGTGGCCTTCGTGTTCCTGCTCCGTTTCCAGTAACGCCTCGAGGAACATCGCGCGTTCGCCGACAAGCGTCATGAGTTCGTCGACCTCTTCCTCGTCACGACGCGCCAGGTACTCGTACAGCGTGGTGATGTCGTTGGTTCCGGTCAGCGGCAACCATGCACGGAGTGAGGACTCCTGGATCTCCAGGGAGTCGCTGAGCGTCGCCTCGCGTAGCGTGTCCCGTGCGCGGCCGCCAATCCTGGCCAACGACTCGGCCGCGAGTTGACGCAGCTCCGCATCGCCGGACTCCAGTTGGGTCTTGAGGAAATGTCGGGCGGAGTCTCGACGAAAACCGACGGTCGAACGGATCACGAGGGGCAGCAGGGAGGGTTCCTCGAGCGCGGCGTCGACACACGCCGGTAGCGTTCCGTAGGACTGGCGCTTCGCCAGCTGCGGGATCGCGAGCCGCCGAGCGTCCAGCGATCCAAACCAGACCGCCCGATCCATCGCGGGAAGAAAAGAACGGGCGACACCGGAGGTCTGACGTGTTCGGGCGGCGATGATGGTCAGGACCACGTCTCCAGCCTGCGTCGGATCGACATCGGCGACGACCCGTGCGAGCCCGTTGACCGCCGACTCGCCCATCGCGATCAGTTCCTTGTGGGCCTCAAAGGCGACCCACGCGTTCCGGGGCACGGACGGATCCGGCCACGCCAGTTCGGCCAGCAACAGAACGCGTTCATCTCCGCCCTGGGTTCCTTCGATCGCATCGAGGAGAGTCTGGCGCGCCTGTTGCTTCTTTTCGGCGGGGGATGGCTCCATGTCGGCATGGATCGGTCCGGTTGATGCGAAGGCGAGCAGCCCGCAGAGAAGCATTCCGGGAGTGAGGGAGCATTTCATCGGTTCTGCCCTATCTGGAAGACCCAGAGACTATACCGTCGGGGCCGGGTGACAGCCACGTTCAGGACTTCGGGGTCCAGCCGCTCTTGAATCGCTCGAGGAGGCCGGGGCCTCGGGTCGCCGAGGTTTCCTCGTCGCCGCTCTCGATGCCGAGGGGCGTCTTCAGGCCCATGGCGATCCGTTCGAACGCCGATCGCTGAGGGCTCTCGTCCGAATCGGCCGCGACGGGTGACCCCGCGTCGCCGGACTCGCGAATCGCGGCATGGAGTGGTATTTCGCCGAGAAAAGGGATTCCGCGCTTTTCCGCCTGGGCACGGCCGCCGCCGTGCCCGAAGATCTCGCTTCGCTCATGACAGGCAGGGCACTCGAAGAAGCTCATGTTCTCGACGAGGCCGAGGATCGGCACGTTGACCTTCTCGAACATCGCGATCCCCTTGATGGCATCGGCAAGGGCGACGTCCTGAGGGGTCGTGACGATGACGGCGCCGGCCAGGGCCACACGCTGGGACATCGTGAGCTGAGCGTCTCCGGTTCCGGGAGGCATGTCGACCAGGAGGAGGTCGAGATCGCCCCAGACCACGTCTCTGAGAAGCTGCTCGAGGGCCTTCATGACCATCGGGCCGCGCCAGATGACCGCGGCCTCGGGGTCGACCATGAAGCCCAGCGACATGAAACGGATTCCCAGCCTATCGAACGGCAGGATCCGCCGTCCGTCCTCGGCGAGTCGAGGTTCACGGTTCCGGGCTCCCAGCATGATCGGGATCGACGGGCCGTAGACGTCGGCATCCAGCAGCCCCACCCGCAGGCCAAGTCGGGCCAGGCTGACGGCCAGATTGACGGCGACGGTGGATTTCCCGACGCCTCCCTTGCCGGAGGCGACGGCGACGATCCGGTCGATACCCGGCACGAGGCGAGGGTCCAGTCCACCGGCGGCCGGTGCGGAGCGAGTGGGGGGCGGCGGGGAGGACGCCATCGGGAGGGACGACGCCCCGCCCGGGGCCGACGATTCTCCGGTCCACTCGACCCGTTCGACGCCGTCGAGTTCAAGGAGCGCGTCACGGAGCGTCGTCTTGAGCGACGTCATGCTGCCGTCGGCCGGAAGCTGGAGTCTTAACCGCAGACAGCCGTCGGCGAAGGCCAGATCGGAGACGATCCCGAGGTCCAGGACGCTTCGTCCGAACCCCTGAGGCCTTAGCCCCATGAGGGTCTCGTGGATACGCTTCTGGATGCTGCCGTCGTCCACGATGGTTCTCGGAAGGGGCGTCGTTCTAGAAGTGGAAGCGGACGCCGCCGAAGAACCCCTCGTATTCCGCCGACTGCTCTTCGCTGGCGATGGAACTGAGAAGTTGGTTGCCGATCTGCGCCACTTCGCGACGACTCTCGATGCCCACGTTGCTGTAGGAGCTGCCTCGGAATCCGCCGTAAAATTCGACCGTCTTGTGGATCTGGTAGTTCAGCGAGACCTCGGTGTCGATGACCGAGCCGGATAACGACCGCTTCTCGTCGAGGAAGCTATCGACGACCGTGATCTGGTCGATGAAGTCGACGGCCGGTCCCAGCGCGCCGCCGGCGCTAACCTGGATGATCTCTCCAAACAGGTCGTACGGGGGCTCCATCACGGTCGTCACACCCGTCAGGGGGTCCTGGAAGGTAAAGGCATGGGAGATGGAGGTGTACTCGCTCCGGACCTTTCCGCGAAGGAATGCCATGCCGACGCTCGCGCGCAGCTTCAGCTTCTTGCTCTTGAGCATCGCGGTTTCGAACTCCATTCCCATTTCGAGACCGCGCCCGCTGTAGCGCGAGGCCGTGTCGACCACATCCGGACGCGGGTCCAGGTCCGGCCGCGGAAAGGTGACGAGCGGCGGAATCAGCGGCGGCAGGCCGTCCACGATGGCGTAGTAGCTCGCATTGGCAATTCGACGATGCGCAACCCGACGCACGCCGACCCACCAACTGCCGTTGACACGGTTGGTCTCGAACGCGGCACGCTTGTAGTTGATACGGAGGTCGCGAAGCGTCGTGTCGAATTGCGAATCGTAGCCGTCCGCGAGGCCGTCGTCGTTCAGGCCCGCGAGTAACGGGCTGGCCATGCTGGTGGTGAAGATGTAGTTGCCGGGAGACGACTCGCCGAGGAGGACGTCCTCGTCCCGATGCTCCAGGTAGGAGAGCATGAGCGCGCCGGCATCTCGCCTGAACTCCAGGCCACCGGCATAACGAAACGATTCGCTGGTCCCGTGCGTGGGGCGCTGATAGACCTCAAAGAACGGGTTCGTCGCATCGAAGACGGTTGCCGGGGAGTAGTCGAGTCCCGTTGGTTGGGCGACCCAGATTTCGATCTCTGCAATGTACTTGAAGAGGGATCCATCGTCGTCACCCTCCGCCTCCTGGGCGAATGCCGAGCCGACCACGAAGAACACGATCATGAGCGTCAGTAGGGCGTAACCGGTCAGTTTTGGCATGCGAACAATCCTCGACGTCTAACGTATGGGAAGGGAGCCTATGTCCGTTCTTCTCGTGTCTATCTTGCGGTAAACGAGAAACTGAATCCGGCACCCGTCACCGCGTCGCTGGATGCGGAGCCGATCACCGACACCGTCAACCCGTCCTGCGAGAGAGTGCCTGAAAGGTTGGCCTCGCGTCCGTTGGTCTCGATCCCCATCGGGGCTCCGGCACCGCGGCGGGCGCGCACGATGATGGTGTCGCCCGGAGAGAGGTCGACCAGGAAGTTCTCTTGTCCGTCGACAACGGTCGGGCCCGGGTCGATGGCGGAACATAGTCCGTTACCGAGACCGTAGGTCATCGGATCGAAGTCGCTGAGAGGATTGGAGGTGGAGCGAGCCACCCGCGTGTGAGCCTGCGAAAGTTTGAGCGGATCCCGGAAGCGGAACGTCCGCATCATGCCGCCATCGTCGATCATGACGGTCGGCTGGCTGGTGCCCAGCACCAGGGGCCGAGAACTGTTGTCGTATCGGCTGAGGTTGATCAGCGGGTCGTCGGTAAGACCCGCCGGGGACGAGACGATGACCTCGCCGGTGGTCCCGGCGGGGATGACGCTGATCTCGACGGTATAGCTCCAGGGAACCGACGTCGGGTTCACGTGACTCGTGTCACTGGCCAACAGGTCGCGGCAGAAGTTGAAGAGATCCGGAACGCCATCCATGTCGATGTCGTCGGGTTGGCCGTTGTTGTCGTTGTCTTCGTACATCTCCCACACGCGGTAAGAGCGAATGCCCTGTCCACCGAGAAAACCGATGACATTGACGGCGCTCATCTGAACCTCGTACGTGACGGGTCCTGCACCAATGGGTTGGGTCGAGTCGCAGCCGATGGTAAAGACGGACAAGACCAGCAACACGCCTACCGTGGCGAGTACGCGCAGCATCGACAAACCTCCTCATTAGGAAAACGGCCGTAAAAATACTCGACCCATCATCGTACGTCAACTTGTGGAGGGCAGAATCCCACCAGGACTGCGGCAAATGAGCCGCAAGGGGGGAGAAACGCGTGACGATCGTCAGTGGTCCGAATCGGCCTCGGGGGATCGGGGGCGAGGGGCGTCCAGTTCTCGAATCCGGCGAGATCGCTCCATCACGCTGCTGAATTGCTCCTCAATACTCTCGCTGGTCGCAGAATTCCGTGTGAGCATCTCCATCGCCTGAATCTTCTCGCGGGCGGCGGCCAGCTCCAACTGGGCCGACTCCAGCTTGAGGCGTCCCTGACGCAGCTCGGCGTCCTTCCGCCTATGCTGCTCCGCCAAGCGTTGTCGCTCGCTGAGAGACTCCTCCAGTTGTCCCTGGATGGCTTCCAGCTCGCTGCTGAGCTCCATGTACCTCAGCCCACCGGCCCGAACCATCCCGTACTGAACCAGGAGTTGTTCGTGCTTCATCTGCAGGGTCTCGAAGAGGCTTCGTGGAACCGCCTCCTCGTGGACCTGAAGGCCGGCCGTGGACCGTGTGGCGAGGGCACCGGGTTTGTCGGCCTGAGGCGTAGGCGGCGTCTCCGCGTCACGCACGGTTCCCAGTTCCAGCCCGGCTTCAGAGAGGTCGTGCTCCGAGACGAAATACTCGGGCCCGAATCGTCCGTACCGTTTCTCTGCGTGAAGTCGGCCGCTTCGGATATAGCGCCGGAGGGTCGTGACCGAGCGCGAGGTCTGTTCGGCAGCTTCGCGCAACGTCATGCTTTGCATGGTTCCCTCTTTCTGCGGATCACGGCGTACACCGCTCTTCTACCATACGGCTCCCATACGAAACAAGATTGTGTAATTCGGATTGCGACGCTCGAGGGCCACGGGCTATCCTTCGTGCGAACGATGTTGACGGGGGCCGGGGAAGTTGGAATCCAGTTACTGGGCAGATCTTGTCGCCGGAGAGATCGAAGAGACGGGACGACGCCCGTTTCTGTCAACCGGTATTTCACCTTCGGGCGAGATTCATATCGGCAACGTCCGAGAGGTGTTGACGGCCGACGTCGTCTATCGGGTCCTCGGCGAGCGTCGCGACGATGTGACGTTCAACTACGTCGCCGACGACTACGACCCGCTTCGTCGGGTCTATGATTTCCTCGACAAAGCGACCTACGAACCGCTCGTCGGCCAACCGTTGTCCAACATCCGCTGTCCCTGCGGCGAGCACGACGATTACGCGCAGCACTTTCTGGAACCCTTCCTGGCCGCGCTGGGGCGTCTTCGGGTCGATGTGCAGCTGGAACGTGCCAGCGAGATGTATGTCTCCGGGAGGATGACGCCTTACGTCCTCAAGGCGCTTCAGGGTCGTGACCGGATCGTCGAGATCCTTCATCAGCAGACCGGAAAGCAGTTCGCCGACGGGTGGTCCCCCTTTAATCCGATCTGTGAGACTTGTGGACGGATGGCGGGCACGGAGCTTACCGGTTTCTCGACCTCTGCAGAGACAATCGCCTACCGCTGTCCTTGCGGCAGTGAAGGGGAGCGGCCGATCGCAGGCGGTGGGAAGCTGACCTGGAGAGTCGATTGGCCGGCACGCTGGGCGATGTTCGGCGTCACCGTCGAGCCGTTCGGGAAGGATCACTCGACCCGCGGAGGCTCCTACGACACTGGAGTTCAGATCGTCCGAGACATCTACGGGTTCGAGCCACCGTTTCCGATCCCGTACGAGTGGATCCGACTCAAGGGGGGCGGGGACATGTCCTCCAGTAAGGGCAACGTCCTTTCGGTCGGAAAGATCCTGGAGGTCGTGCCCCCCGAGGTATTGCGTTACATGATCGTGAAGGATCGACCCGGACGTCGAATCAATTTCGATCCCGGGATGGGTATCCTCCGCTGGGTGGACGAGGTCGACGATCCGGAGACTGCGGATCGCGATGAGCGTGCACTTGAACTCTCGCGAGCGGCGGGATTCGAGCCGGTCGGGGTGCCGTTCAAGCATCTGATCGTGGTCGGGCAGGCCGCGGGTTTCGATGTCGACAACGCAGGCGCCATTCTCAGGCGTACCGGTTTCGCCGACGTGGACAACTCCGCGCTAGCGACCCGTCTCGGTTATGCCCAGCGCTGGTTGGATGCGTTCGGTCCCGAGGAGATGCGGTTCGAGGTGCAGAAGGAGCTACCGTCGGCGGTGGCGGATCTCGACGACGATCAGCGGCGATTTCTCGGTGAGCTGGCCGTTCGGCTGACGGATCAACTCGAGGGGGATGGGATTCACGACGTGATCTACGAGGTGGCCGGCGGATTCGAGGGCGTGAAGCCCGGTCGCCTGTTCCAGTCGATCTATGTCGCGTTGCTGGGGAAGGCACGTGGCCCGCGGGCCGGCTGGTTTGTCTCTTTGCTGGGCGTCCCGTTTTGTGTCGATCGGTTTCGCGAGGCCTCGATCGCGCCGGGATCGTAGGTCAGGACGCGTCGCCGCCTGCGATGTGGGGAGATTCCAGGCGACGCTCCGCGTCCTCGGTGACCTGTGAGAGGACGGCTTTCTGGATGCGACACGCCGCCTCCAGGAGTTTCACGGTCTGCGTCGAGTGAGTGGCCAGTTGCTCGGCGAGTACAGCGGACTGTGCGTCTTCGCTGCCCATCTCCTCCTGGACGGCACGGGCCGCTTCTCGCATGATCCGCAGCGCTTCCGATAGCCGGACTCGCTCGTCGGCCTCGACCTCGCGCAGGAGGCAGGCGGTCTCGAGGAGCTCGGGGGTGATCCGGGGCTGGTCCTCCGATCCATTTTCCCAATGGTGGCCGGTCAGGACCCACTCGACGCTCGTGTTGCCGATACGGGCGACCTCGACCAGGCGGCGAGGCTCCGGCACCACGCCGTTTTCGTATTTGTGGATCGCCGATTGGGTGGTGCCCAGCAAACGCGCGATCTCCCACTGACGCATCTCCGCCGTCAATCGGATCTGACGGATCCGGCGTCCCATAGCCTTCTTGTCCAGTTCTCGCATGGTGAACCCGACCCCTCCGGAGCGGCACCCGGCCTCGATCGACCGGGGGACCCCAGGGGTCGAATATAGGGCCGTCGCCGGTCCGGGCAAGGTGGGGGTCTAAGAGGCCTCGCGGGGGACCTGAACCCTACGAAGAATCAGGATTCCAGCCAAAAAGAGGGGAAGCAGGCCGAGGACCGCCAGCCGTTGCTGGCCGGTACCGGAGGCGATGGTGCCGAAGAGCAGGATGACGACGATCGCCCCGACCTTGGTCGCGAGGATGTAGAAACCGAAGAACTCCGATTCACGATTGGCGGGGCTGATGGACGCCATGATCGAGCGAGCGACGGCCTGGGTGCTGCCCATGCCCGACGCGGCGCCGCAGGCCAGGAACCAGAAACCGACCTTGCTCTGAACGACCGCGCCGACGAAGACGATCACCAGCCAGACGAACAGGGTGCCGATGAGGACGCGTTTGCTGCCGACGCGGTCCGCCAGCCACCCGGCTCCGATCGTGCTGGGGACGGCCACCAGGTTCGCCACGATGAAGAGGAGCTGGAGTTCCTGTCCGGTGATGTTGAAGCTGACGGTGGCGAAGATCGCGCTGAATTTGATGACGGCCTCGATCCCGCCGTAGAACACCGTCGCCGCCATGACGAACAGGGCGATGTTTCGATGCTGCCGAACCGCGAGGGTCGTCTGCCAGACCCTGGCGAAGCCGGTCCGCACGAGTCCGGTCCAGCGCTTCGTGGCGACCCTCGAACGCTCCTTGAGGAACAGGAATGTCGGGATGGAGAACACCAGGAAGAAGGCTGCTACGACGAGGAAGGAGAGCCGGTGACCCCGCACCGCATCGGGCACCAGACTGAGGCCGGCCCCGTCGCTTGCGGCTGAAGTCAGGCCACCGCTGAGGAGCGGCAGGCAGACGACCACGGACAGGAGACCGCCGATGAAACCCGTGCCCCAACTCCACGCCGAGATTCGGTTCATGTTCTGCCGGGTCGAGATCTCCGGAAGAAATGCGTTGTAGAAGATGTACCCGCTCTCGAACCCGAATGAGGCGATGACGAACAGCCCGAATGCGAGCCACAGATCGCCGGGGCCCGCCAGTGCGAGCGACGCGGTTGCCAGGACGGTCAGGACCGTCGACCCGATGAGGAACTTCTTCTTGGCTCCGGAGCCGTCGGCGATGGCGCCAAGAACGGGGCCGCTGACGATGACGAGAAGGTAGGAGGTGGCAGCGGCCAGGCTCCACAAGAAGTCGCCATTCTCTGAGTTGGGACCGACGACCGCGATCCGGAAGTAACGTGAGAACGCGATCGTCGAGATCATCGTCGTGAACGACGAATTGGCGAAATCGTAGAAGCAATAACCGACGACCTCTCGTCTGCGCACCCCGGGTGGGGTGGAGATCGTCACCGTTCCCCCCAGCGGAGTTTGCGTCGCAGGACCTGGAAGAACTCGCGGTCGTTGACCCGGACCAGCCGCACCGGTTCCGGCGCGCAGTCGATCAGGAGACGGTCCGTGTCGTTGAGCGGAAAACCGATCTGGCCGTCCAGCGTGGCGTAGACCTGCTCTCCGGAGCTTCGTAGCGATATCTCGACGTCCGCGTTCCCGGGGACGACGAGGGGACGGAACGTCATGCCGTGGGGGCAGATCGGCGTGACAACGAAGGCACTCATACGTGGGTCGAGGATGGGGCCGCCTGCGGAGAGGTTGTAGGCCGTCGACCCGGTCGGTGTCGCGACGATCAGGCCGTCGCTGCTGTACTCCGCGACCCGGCTGCCGTCGACACGAACGTCGATCTGGATCATCCGCGATAGCGCACTCTTGGTGATCACGGCATCGTTGAGGACGATATACTCGCGGGAGATTCCTCCCTCGGGGACGTGTTGGGCCCGCAGGGCCTGACGCTGCTCGATGGTGTAACGGCCTTCCAGCACCTGCTGAACGCCGGAGTCCACCTCTTCGGGCTGCATCTCCGTCAGAAAGCCCAGGCTGCCGAGGTTGATGCCCAGGAGCGGGACCCCCCGACCGCTCACGAGGCGTGCGGCCGCCAGCAGGGTGCCGTCTCCGCCGGCCACGATGCCGAGATCCAGATCGTCGGGAAGGTCATTGGGCAGGAGCCCGTCGTCGCGCCCCATCGCGTGAGCAGTCTGAGACTCGAAGCAGACGGCGATCCCTTCCTGCTCGAGACGTCGGGCGATGTTGTCGACGATCCGCGGGCCATCCGAATCGACCTTGGCCACGAAGAGGACTCGACGAAAACGCGGGCTGGACGTGCCGCTCATGAATCGTCCCCGTCGAGGTTACAGAGCCCTTCGATGACAGACGCTATCGTACTCTCCGCGAGGGAACCCGTGGCGCTTCCTAATCCGATATGGATAAAAAATTCACGATTGCCATCGGTGCCTGCGATCGGAGACCGGCAGAGCCCCCGGACCGACCAACCCGCCGCCCGAACGAATTGGACGATCCGTTCCGTCACGGCCTGGTGCAGAGACGCGTCACGCACGATGCCACCCTTGCCGACCTGGCCCCGTCCAACCTCGAACTGAGGCTTGATCAGGCTGACGATCTCTCCGTCCTCTGTCAGGCAACCGGCCAGGGCCGGGAGTATCCGTTCGATCGAGATGAAGGATACATCCATCACGGCGATCGATGGGGTCTCGGGTAGCTGCCCCGGCTCGAGATGGCGGGCATTGATCCCCTCCATCACGATCACCCGCGGGTCGTTCCGTAGGCTCCAGTCCATCTGCCCGCGTCCGACGTCGATGGCCATCACCGGCTTCGCGCCGGCCTCCAGCAGGACCTGGGTGAATCCACCGGTCGACGAGCCGACATCGACGGCAACACGACCCGTGGCGTCGATCCCGAAGTTCTCCAGGGCACCCATCAGCTTTTCTGCGCCACGGCCGACCCAGCGACGACCCTGGTGGACGGTGAGTTCGACATCGGCGGCGTGTCGCACACCGGGTTTCGACAGTCGCGTCGAGCCCGAGAGCACGCGCCCGGCGAGGATCAGGGCGTGGGCGCGGCTGCGATTCTTCGCGAGGCCCCGTTCGACCAGGATCTCATCGAGACGTCGCTTCTGCGGCGGTTTGGTCGCCATGAATTTCACCGGGATCGATGGAGAGCCAGGTGCGCCAGTGCGTAGAGCGTCTCCGCATGTACGCCGCTCTGTTCCAGATGAGCACGGGCGCGGGCCAGGGAGGCCTCGCCCATCTCTCTCGTGGCGGCCTCGCCGAACATCGCGGGATAAGTCGTCTTGCCGGCCCGAAGATCCTTGCCCGGAGTCTTGCCGAGAGTTTCGGCAGTGGATACCAGGTCCAGGAGATCGTCGGCGATCTGGAAGGTGAGCCCGAGTTCTGCGCCGAAAGCGCGCAGGTCCGCGCAGATCGAATCGTCTGCGCCTGCGAGGATTCCGCCGACCTCGGAGCTGGCTGCAAACAGGGCACCGGTTTTGTGGGAGTGAATCCAGGCCAGCATCGTTTCGTCCGTCGGGCGCTGCTCATGTTCGAGGTCGGCGATCTGTCCACCCACCATCCCGGCGACACCGGCTGCGGTCGCAAGGGTGGTGGACACTCGGGTGCGCCGGCCGGCCAGGTCGTCGCCGGAAGGGAATCGAGAGAGCCACTCGAATGCGAGTGTGTGGAGGGCATCGCCCGTGAGGATGGCGACGGCCTCGCCGAACTTACGGTGAACCGTGGGCTGCCCACGTCGTAGGTCGTCGTCATCCATCGCCGGAAGATCGTCGTGGATCAGCGAGTACGTGTGGATCATCTCGATGGCGGCCGCGACGGGAATGGTTGCTTCCGCCCTTCCGCCGGCCGCCTCGCACGCGGCGAACACCAACGCGGGGCGGATTCGCTTGCCACCCCCAAGAACGGCATACCGCATCGCTTCGGCAATCGTACCCGCAGGCCCCGAGACATCGGGAAGGTTGGAATCCAGATAGCCCTCCACTCGATTCCGACTCTCGTCCAGGAACCGTGAGACCTCCACGTTGCTCATTTCGCGTCCGGGTATTCGATACGCTCGATGGATCGAGCGAGCCCCGTGTCGGGGTTCAATTCGACGAGCGCTCCGCAAAGACGCACGTCGTGCTCCGCCGGCGTGAATCGAACGGGACGTTGGGTAAGGAAGCGTTGAAGGGCTGCATCGCCATCGACGCCGATGATGGAGTCGTATGGCCCCGTCATGCCCAGATCCGTCATGAAGGCGGTTCCGCCGCGAAGGATCCGTGCGTCGGCCGTCGGTACATGGGTGTGGGTGCCGACAACCGCGCCGACACGCCCGTCGAGATACCGGCCGAGCGCCTGTTTCTCGCTGCTGGCCTCCGCATGGAAGTCGACGACGATCCCGTCGCACTCACCGGCTAGATCTTCAAGGATGGCATCCGCCATTCGAAAGGGGTCGTCCAGGTCCGCCATGAACAGTCGCCCCATCAGATTGACCACGCCGAGGCGGAACCCCTGCTCCGATTCGAAGATCGTGGTCCCGCGCCCTGGAGCGGGGTGGGGGTAGTTGGCGGGGCGCAGCAGGTGAGGCAGCTGATCGATCACCTCGAGGATGTCGCGGCGATCCCAGGAGTGGTTGCCGCCCGTAATGACGTCGGCTCCAGACTTGAAGATCTCCTTGGTCGTCGCGGGGGTCATCCCGTTGCCGGCGGCGGCGTTCTCGCCGTTGACCACGACGACATCCGGTTGGTGTCGGTCGCGCAGGTCGCGCAGACCCTTCTTGAGGATGCGACGTCCTGGCTCACCGACCACATCGCCGACAAGAAGAACGCGCACACTACACCGCGAAACGGACCGCGCGACTCTCGCGGATGGCGATGATCTTGATCTGTCCGGGATAGTTGATCTCTTTCTCGACTTCCCCCGCAATCTGCTTGCAGAGGGCGAACGTCTGCTGGTCGGAGCAATTCTTGGCATCGACCAGGACGCGAATCTCCTTGCCGGCCTTGACGGCGTAGGCTCGGTCGACGAACTCGTGACGGGTCGCCAGCTCTTCCAGACGACGCAGTCGCTCGATGAAGACGGCCAGGTTTTCCTTGTGAGCCCCGGGTCGATTGTCGCTCATCCGTTTGGCGGTGCGAACGAGAAGGGCCTCCATGCTTCGTGGCTCGACGTCGCCGTGGAGACTGCGAATCGCATGCACCACGGCCGCATCCTCACCGTGTCGCTCAGCGATATCCGCAGCGGCCAGCAGGGGATGATTGGTCTCCGAGTCATCCACCTGCCCGATTCCGTGCAGCAGTCCAGCGCGTTGGCAGGTGGCCGCATCGGCCGCGATCTCGAGGGCCATGAACCCGGCAATCAACCCGGTCTCGCGACAGTGATGCATCAGATTCTGTCCGTGGGCCGTGTGGTATCGCATCTGACCCAATCGGCTGGCCAGCCGTGGATGGATATCCGAGATCCCCATGCTGTAGGCGGCGTCGTTCCCATGCTCGAGAACCCGCTCGTCGAAGTCCTCGCCGACCTTGGCCACGACCTCTTCGATCCGCGCCGGATGGATGCGGCCATCGGCGACCAGTCGCTCGATCGAGATCCGTGCAACCTCGCGTCGCACGGGATCGAAGGAGGAGATGATGATCGAACGCGGGGTATCGTCCACGATCAGGTCGATTCCCGTCGCCATCTCGAGGGCGCGGATGTTTCGTCCCTCACGACCGATGATTCGACCCTTCATCTCGTCGCTCGGCAGCTCGAAGAAGCTGACCGTCGTTTCGACGACGTCCTGGATATTGACCCGCTGCGACGCCTGGACCATCAGGTTGACGGCTTCGCGTTCCGCGGAACGGCGCGCCTCGTCCTCGGTCTTACGGGCCCGTCGGGCGGCCTCGCTCCGGGCCTCTTCCTCTATCTGTTCGACCAACTCGAGCCGTGCTTCGTCGGCCGACAGGCCGGCGATCCGCTCCAGGGTCGTTTGGCTGTCCTTCTGCTGCGTTTCGGCGAGGGCCAGGAGCCGGGTCCGCTCAGAGTCCTTGGTCTCGATTCGGGCCTGCATTCGCTCGGCATCCTTACGTTGCCGGCCGAGCTCGCTTCCCTCCCGTTCGAGTTTCCGCGTCCGTTGTTCCGACTGGGCCTGTCGCTCCTCCAGCTCGCGTTCCAGTCGATCGAAGTCCTCCTGGCGACTCATCGCCTTTTCCTGGGCTTCGACCTCGATCTCCTTGCGACGTGCCAGGGCCTCCTGTTCCGCTTCACGGAGGAGTTGATCCCGATGTTCGGCGGCGGCAGCCAGGACTCGACGGGCTCTCAGACCCCCGACGACGGCCGCAATGATCCCCGCCAGGCTACCGAGGACAATCGGTGCGACGATGACGAATTCTTGTTGCAAGTTTCGCGGCCCCTACGCCGTGAGGCGGGGAGCGTGGACCGGAGAAAACTGGAACGGGTAAGGAACCCCGCGAGGTCGTGAGGATGGTTTAAGTTGAACCGGGTTCGCCAGGTGGGATTCCAAGAACCGCTTCAGGCTTCCTCTTCCGATGAGAGGCCTGCTCACCACGGTCGCATATCAGATTCCCGATGCGTGAGTGTTGGCTCAAGCTGACCAGTCCTTCACGTGCCCCGCAGGGCCATCCTCAATTTACTCTCTGGTCTGTTTTGCGACCACAAGAGAGATCCAGACTTTCTCCAATACCACACTGCCACCGTCTTCGCGGCTGTGTGTGTGACCCTATTCTGCGAGTGCCTCGTCCAGAAGAGTCACCATCCGGGTCAACCGTCGCTCGTGGTCCTTGTCCGGATTCCCGGACGCCGATCCACCGTCACGGCTGGCTCGGATGTAGTCATCTGCCAAATTCAAGCAGCCGAGAATCGCGATCTTCATCGAGTCCGCGGTCCCGGTCGCCGATGCGACTTCGCGCATCTTTCCGTCCACCAGCCTCGCTAGCTGCAGCAGGTACTCCTCATCCTCGTGACCACGAAGGTGGTACGTCGTCCCGAGAATCGTGACCGGCGTCGCTTTTGCTGGTGGTTCGCTCATTCCCTATCCCTAATTTCAGACGCCGTCCGCAATCGAGTCCGGCTCACGGGACTCTTCCAGTGTCTGACGGATCAACTGCAACAATTCGTGACGTGTCGAACGCCATCCGTCGCTGTCGCCGCCCTGCTCGACTTCCAGGCCCGCGCCGTTGCCATCCAGGGTCTCTTTCAAGAGCCGCAACTCGGCTTCGAGCTGCTGCTTTTCGGCAGCGAGCTTGCTGAGCCGCTTGACGGCCAGCCCGACTCGTTGCTCTAACTGACGGATCGTATCGCTCATATCCACAAGATCTTACAACGATCCGGGACCGGTTGTCTCTAGCCGTCTGCGTCGTCAGTCACCCTGGCGGATCTCGACGCCGAGATTCCGGCCCAGGGCGTCGATCATCGCCCGACGATAGCCGTCGATTTCTTCGTCGGTCAGCGTTCGATCCTCCGGCGACAGGGTGGCCCGCAGCGTGAGGGATGCCTCGCCGGCCGCCAGTGGTGGACCCTGGTAGCGGTCGACGGCGTTGAAGTCCACCGGTGCGGGGGACGGGACGTCGGTCACGGTCAGGAGGAGCCGCTCGTACGACAGGTCCGCCGGAACGACCACCGCCAGGTCACGATGCACGGCAGGGTAGCGAGAGATCCGGCGGTAGCTCACCGTCTCGGTCCGGCCGACATGATCCAGCACCAGCTCGGCGAACAGGATTCCATCGGGCAGATCGTCGCAAAGATCCGGGTGGATATGACCCGCCCAGGCGACGGCTTTACCATCGGGGTCTTTCCAGGTCACGGCCCGACCGGGTTGGTAGGCCGACGGACCACCGGCCACCGGGAGCCGCTTGACGGAGGGCTGTAGGCCTGCGAGAAGTCGCTCGACGAGGCCCTGCAGTTCGGGGAGCGTCACGCAGTCCGTCGGACGCGACCAGTGGCGCGGTCTCGCCGCCCCGGACCACGCCAGACCGAGCCGTAGGGACTCGTGTGGGAAATCGCCCTCGGCCGCATCGTCGGGACGGAGAAAGACCCGCCCGACCTCGAAGAGACGGACGTCCGTCTGCCCCCGTCGGTGGTTCAGCTCGGCGGCCCGCCGAAGAGTCGGGAGGATCGACCGACGCATCTGGGACAGCCAGTCGGCGATCGGGTTTTCGACCTGCATCGGTTTCGGGCTGTCGGGCTCGACCCATGCGGCATCTTCGCCCTGTCCGACCATGGAGTAGCCGAACGCCTCGTGAAAGCCCAGCTGAGAGGTCAGGTCCCGCGCCCGCTCCTCGGTGGCTCGCTCGCTCCGCGAGGGTGGCGCCGGGCGAGCCTCGTCGCCGACGGTGGGGATGTTGTCATAGCCGACGTGACGGGCCACCTCCTCGACGAGATCGGCCTCGACCTCCAGATCGACACGCCAGCTCGGCACGGTAACGTTCCAGACGCCCTCGTCGCCGGGCATCGGGTCGAGTTCCAGGGCCGCGAACGCGGACTGGATGTGGTCCGACTCCGGCGAGAAGCCAAGGAGTCTTGGCAACTCCGATTCACGGAGTGTGCGCGACGGGCGGACGTGAGGAAGTGGGTGTGCATCGATCAATCCGGGTGCCGGCTTCCCACCGGCGAGTTCGCCGAGAAGACGCTGCGCAAGACGTTGCGCACGCAAGACACCCTCGGGGTCCGCCCCGCGTTCGAAGCGGTGGCTTGCATCCGTGTGCATTCCGAGGCGACGCGCCGTGCCTCGGATGGACGAAGGAGCGAACCACGCGGCCTCGATCAGAACCTGTTCGGTGCTCTCGCCTATCTCGCTGTCGGCGCCGCCCATCACACCGGCCAACGCGAGGGGACGTTCGTCGTCGGCAATCATCAGGGTGTTCGCCGTGAGCGCACGCGGTTCGTCATCGAGTGTGGTGAACGGCTCGCCGTCCGTCGCGCAGCGAATCCGAACATGGCCGCCCTTGAGGGTCGCAGCGTCGAAGAAGTGGATGGGATGGCCGGTCTCGAGCAAGACGAGATTGGATGCATCCACGACGTTGTTGATCGAGCGCAATCCGCAGGTGGTCAACCGCTCAACCACCCACGCGGGGGACGGACCGACCTGGACGTTTCGGACCAGGGACGCCGTGTAGCGACGGCAAAGATCCGGCTCGTCGATGGTGACCGCAAATGAGTCGGTGACGGGTGCGCCGTCCGCCGTCGGCGGGTCGATCTCTTCGGCCCGCTCCACGCCAAGTCCGGCGGCGAGCTCACGCGCCAGGCCGACATGACCGAGGCAGTCGGGACGGTTCGCGGGGATGTCGATCTCCAGCGCGACGTCCGTGGCTCCCGCATCGAGGCTGTCAACCGTCAGCCCTCGAGAGGTCAAGAGTTCGGCCACGCGCTCCGGGCCGGCGTCGGTCGGGCAAAGCGCCCGTAGCCATTGGTAGGAGGCGATCATGACGGAAACTGCTGAAGGAAACGGAGATCGTTCTCGACCAACAGCCGGAGATCGTCGATGCTGTGGCGCATCATGGCGATCCGGTCGATCCCGAGACCGAAGGCGAAGCCGGAGACCTTTTCCGGGTCCAGGTTCACCGCACGGAAGACCTCCGGGTGAACCATTCCGGCACCCCCGAGTTCGATCCAGCCGGACCGCTTGCAGATCCTGCATCCCGCGCCGTCGCACATCGTGCACGAGACGTCGTACTCGCAACCGGGCTCGACGAAGGGAAAGTAACCCGGGCGAAGACGCATCCGTGCGTCGTCGCCGAAGAACCGTTTCCAGACCGTCGAGAGGGTTCCCTTGAGATCGGCCATCGAGATGTTCTCGCCGACGACCAACGCTTCGAGTTGGTGGAACATCGGCAGGTGAGTCGCGTCGAGGTCTCTGCGAAAGACCCGTCCCGGACAGACCATACGGATCGGCGGTGGCGTGCGTTGCATCGTCCGAATCTGCACGGGGGACGTGTGGGTGCGTAGCAGGAGGCCCCCGGACAGGTAGAACGTGTCGGTGGCGTCTCGAGCTGGATGATCCGGCGGAAGATTCAGCGCCTGGAAGTTGTGGAAGTCGTCCTCGACCTCCGGTCCGGACTCGATGGTGAAACCGAGATCTCGGAAGATCTGTTCCAACTCCCGTCGGGTGCGGGTGACCGGGTGCAGGGACCCGGGCCACGGGTGGCACGCGGGTAGCGAGATGTCGACGGCTTCGCCGACGATCTTCCGGTCGCTCTCGGCCTTGCGGGCTTGTGCGATCGCGTCGTCCAGGGACGCCTCGACGGTCTTCTTGAGCTGGTTGATGGCCTGACCGAACGCCGGACGTTCGTCCTTGGACAACGCCCCCAGCTGCTTCATCAACGCCTGCAACTCGCCCTTGCGACCGAGAAAGCGAACCCGCACCTCGTCGACGGCCTTCGGGTCGTCGCGAGCCGCGGTCAGTGCCTCGTCGAAGGCCTGCCGGATCCGGTCGAGATTATCCTGCACGGCGACAGGCTCCTAGGAGCCCTGAATCGCCTGCCTGGCCGCCTGGATGACTTGACCGAAGACCTGAGGCTCTTTGACGGCGATGTCCGCGAGAATCTTTCGGTCAAGATCGACGCCTGCAAGCTTCAGTCCGTGCATGAGTCGAGAGTAGGAGAGGTCGTGCTCGCGGGCCGCAGCGTTGATCCGCGCAATCCACAGTCGACGGAATTCACGCTTGCGAACGCGTCGGTCGCGATAGGCGAAACGCAGCGAGCGCTGTACCTGCTCACGGGCGATCCGGTACAGCTTGGATTTCGCGAGATAGTAACCCTTCGCTCGGCGAAGGATCTTCTTGCGCTTCAGTCGTCGCTTGTTGCCTCGTTTGACTCTAGCCATCGCTTCACTCCTTGGCCGTCGGATGGACTTGCATCCGCTCGGCGCGAATCGGCTCTACCGCCTTCCGTAGGGCAGCATGTGCTCGACCTTCCGCTGGTCACACTCGGCGATGACCGTTGGGGTGTCGAGCTTGCGTTTTCGCTTCGTTGTCTTCTTTGTCAGAATATGACTCTTGTAGGCCTTCGAACGTTTGAACTTACCCGATGCCGTGGACCGGAATCGCTTGGCAGCGCCACGATGGGATTTCAGCTTCGGCATCTCGACTCCTCTAACTCGATTTATCCGTCGTTTCGGCACCAGGCTCTTTCCATTCCAGAGCCTGGTCGATGAACGCGTCCAGGGTCGAAGAACCCTGGTCGCCCCCCTTACGCAACCTCACGGCGATGGTCTCGGCCTCCAGTTCTCGATCGCCGAGAACCAACATCACCGGTACCTTGGCCAATTGCGCCTCGCGGATTTTCGCGCCGATTTTCTCATTTCGCAAGTCGGTGCCCGCGCGGAAGCCCCGATCCTTCAATTTCCAGGCAATTGAGGCCGCGTAATCGGCGGTCCGGTCGGTGATGGCCAGCACGCGAACCTGCTCGGGAGCCAACCAGAAGGGGAATGCCCCTCCACAGTGCTCGATGAGGATCCCCAGAAACCGCTCCAGCGAGCCGAGCATCGCGCGATGGATCATCACCGGTCGTTGCAACTTGTCGTCGGCATCGTGGTAGCCCAGATCGAACCGATCCGGGAGCACGTAGTCGAGTTGGATCGTGCCCAACTGATGCTCGCGCGCGAGCGCATCCTTGACGGTGAAGTCGATCTTCGGGCCGTAGAACGCACCGTCCCCCTCGATCACCTCGAAGGGGTGCTCCTGGGCCTCGAGGGCCTGCTGCAGTGCGGCCTCCGAGCGGTCCCAGATGGCGTCGTCTCCCGCCTTCTTTTCGGGTCGTGTCGCCAGGCGAATCGACGTCTCGAAACCGAACATCCCGTAACACTCCAGGATCATGCGCGTCACCATCGCCACTTCTTCCTGGATCTGATCCTGGGTGCAGAAGTGGTGAGCGTCGTCCTGGGCGAAAGTCCGCACCCGAGTCAGGCCGGATGTCGCTCCGGAAAGCTCGTATCGATGGAGTCGGCCGAAGTCGGCGAAGCGGATCGGCAGGTCCCGGTAGGAGTGTCGCTTCTCTGCGAACATCAGGCAATGCGATGGGCAATTCATCGGTTTGACCGCGTACTCACGCTCATCCACTTCGGTGAAGTACATGTTGTCGCGGTAGTGCTCGTAGTGCCCGGACGTCTTCCAGAGTGACGCGTCGAAGATCTGCGGCGTCACGACCTCGTCGTACCCGTAGCGCCGGTAGAGGCCACGGACGTAGTCGATGAGGCCGTTGTAGACCGTCGCGCCACGGGGGTGGAAAAACGGGCTGGCAGGGGCCTCGGGATGGAACGAGAACAGGTCCAGCTCTTTGCCGAGTTTTCGATGGTCGCGTCGCCTGGCCTCTTCCAGTCGGTGCAGATGGGACGCCAACTCCTTCTTCGAGAAGAAAGCGGTCCCGTAGATCCGCTGAAGCATCTTCTCTTTCTCGCTGCCGAGCCAATAAGCGCCGGCGACAGAGAGAAGCTTGAACACGCCCAGGCGGCCGGTCGAGGGCACATGGGGCCCTCGGCAGAAATCCGTCCATTCACCCTGCTTGTAGATCGAGACCTGCTCGCCGCCCTTGGTGGTCGCGAAGTAGATCTTGTACGGCTCTTGCTCTTTCTCGAAGAACTGGATCGCCTCGTCTCGGGGCAGATCGACTCGCTCGATGGGCAGGTCTCGCTGGATGATCTCCGCGACCCGCTTCTCGATCTTCTCGAGATCGGTCTCGGTGAACGACTCCTCGCGGTCGAAGTCATAGTAGAAGCCGTTCTCGATGACCGGTCCCTGGCCAATCTTGGTCCCCGGGAACAGCTCCTGGACCGCCTGAGCCGTTGCGTGGGCCGTCGAGTGCCGCAGGACTCCAAGGGCCTCTTCGTCCCGAGCGGTGAGGATCTCGACCCGCGCGTCGTCCTGGATCGGACGGGTCAGATCGTAGAGATCCCCGTCCACCCGGGCGACGACGGCCGCCTTGCCGAGGCGGGGGCCGATCGAATTGGCCAGTTCCAGGGCCGTGCCCCCACGGGGGAGCGGCCGGACGGACCCGTCCGGCAGCGTGATCTGGATTTCGTCTGAATTCTGGGACACCGGAGACCCCACCTGCTACGCCGGACCGCCGTATTTGGTAGGCGCGGGCGGTTTCGAACCGCCGACCTCTGCCATGTCAAGGCAGCGCTCTCCCACTGAGCTACGCGCCTGAACCGAGCCATTCTGCGGACGCGGGACCCGTCTCTGATTCGAGGCCCGCGGAAAGTAGCACAGGCCCCAAACCGAGTCAATAAAAGGAGTTCCGAGCGACGTTGGGGTTCAAACGGGTTGAATTCCAGGGCCCCATTCGGATACCATCCCGTCCCGTCAACACCGACCCGTAGGGCCGACCCCGTGTGGTCTGTCCGGAGTGACGGTCACCCCAGAGGTGGATGCTTGGACCCGCAGACAGCCGCCCATGGCGACGCCCCGCGCTGGCCGCGGGTCGCCCGCAACCCATCGCGCCCGCAAACACCGATGGATGTCCTTGGACATCGGGTCGGCGGGGGAGAACTGACTCTGATCGCCGGGCCGTGTGCCGTCGAGAGCGAAGAGCAGCTCATGCCCCTGGCGCGCTCGCTGAAGGCGGCGGGGGTTCAGTGGATTCGCGGAGGCGCCTACAAGCCAAGAACCAGCCCCTACGAGTTCCAGGGGCTCGGGGTCGAGGGGTTGCGGCTCCTGGCGACCGCCCGAGACGAGTTCGGACTGGCGGTCGTCAGCGAGGCGGTCGACGAGACCTCTCTGGCGCGGGTCGAAGAGTGGGCGGACGTGATTCAGATCGGCGCGCGGAACATGCACAACTTCGAGCTGCTCAAGCGGGCCGGCCGGACGCGCAAGCCGATCTTCCTGAAGCGAGGCTTCTCGGCGCAGATGGAAGATCTTCTCTGGGCGGCGGAGTACATCGCCAATGCGGGAAATCCGGACATCCTTCTTTGTGAGCGGGGGATCCGCACGTTCTCGGACCATAGCCGTTTCACGTTGGATCTCTCGATCGTGCCACGGCTTCTCGCCGCCAGTCGTCTCCCCGTTTTTGTCGACCCCAGTCATGCCTGCGGTCGACGCGAAGACATCCATGCGCTGGCACGTGCCGCCGTGGCGGTCGGCGCCGACGGCGTCATGCTGGAAGTTCACCCCGATCCCGAGTCCGCCCGGAGCGACGGGCCTCAATCGCTGAGCCCAGATGAGTTCTTCGGAATCGCTTCGGATCTTCGTCATGTTCACGCGGCCCTCCGTAGTGGGGAAGAGGTCGCCACATGACCCGGTTCACGGTCGGCGAACTCGATGTCACGATGCTGGATGCCGGACACGTTCTGCTCGACGGTGGCGCGATGTTCGGCGTCGTTCCGAAGGTGCTCTGGGAGAGGGAGAGATCGCCGGACGACAAGAACCGGATCACTCTGGCACTGAATCTGATGCTGATCGACGATGGGAAGCAGAAAATCCTCGTCGACACGGGCGCCGGGGACAAGGCGAAAGAGAAGACAAGGTCGATCTACGGACTTTCCGGTCTGGGTGCCTCGGATCTTCTGGCCCCCGTGGGTCTTCGCCCCGACGATATCGACCTCGTGATCAACACGCACCTGCATTTCGATCACGCGGGTGGCAATACCGCCTTCGATAGCAGCGGGGAGTTGGTGCCCGCCTTTTCGAATGCACGATACGTCGTCCAGCAACGCGAGATCGATGCCGTACGCTGGGATCACCCGCGAATGAAGACGGCGTACGTCCAGGATGACTTCCGCACGCTGCTTGACGATCCCGACCGACTCCAGGTCGTCGAAGGGCCTCACGATCTGGGGAATGGAATCGAACTCGTTCCGGCGCCGGGGCACACCCAGGGCAGCCAGCGAGTGGATCTCCGCGAAGGCAACGCGCGTTGGTCCTATGTCGCGGACCTGATTCCCACTGCCAGCCATCTCCGCCCCAACTACGTCATGTCATTCGATGTGGAGCCGTTGATCACGATCGAAACCAAGATGGCGCTGGTCGCAGAGGCCGCACGAGAGAACTGGAAAATCATTTTCGAGCACGATACGGATTACACCGTCATCACGCTTGAGGAAACCGCCAATGGCGTGCGGCCGCTGCCGGTCGATCTGGAGTCCTGATTCGTGGAAGCGAAACTCGCACTGGAAGACGGACGGATATTTCGCGGGCGGGCGTTCGGTGCCGTGGGTGAAGTGACCGGTGAAATCGTATTCAACACCTCGATGACGGGCTATCAGGAGGTGCTGACCGACCCGTCGTATCACGGGCAGATCGTCGCCATGACCTGTCCCGAGATCGGCAACTACGGCACCAACGTCCAGGATCAAGAGTCCGACGACGCCCATGTCGAAGGATTCGTGGTTCGAGAAGTTTCCGTCCTGCCTTCGAACTGGCGGGCCAATCAGGGTCTGCCCCAGTACCTCCGTGAACGCGGGATTCCCGGCATCAGCGAGATCGATACCCGTGCACTGACACGACACATCCGCAGTCGCGGTGCGATGCGTGCGGTCCTGTCCTCGGTGGTTCGTGACGAAGCCTCGCTGGTCAAGCGTGCACAGGAGTCGCCGCATCTTCACGATCAGGATCTGGTCCAGGACGTGACCTGCGATCGGGTGGTCGATTGGGCGGAGCCCAGGCCGACCCGCTGGCGAACGGCACTCGACGACGGCGGGGTCCGCCGACGCTGTGTCGCGTTCGACTTCGGCATCAAACGGAACATCCTGCGTCTGCTCCACGAGCACGGGTTTGACGTGTCGGTGGTTCCCGCATCCACGAGTCACGAGGATGTGCTCGGACTGAAACCCGACGTTCTATTTCTCTCGAACGGGCCGGGCGATCCGGCGGTACCCGACTACGCGATCCGCACGGTAAGTGAGTTGATCGGCAAGGTCCCGCTGTTCGGAATCTGTCTGGGGCACCAAATCGCGGCGCTGGCCATGGGGGCGACGACGTTCAAGCTGAAGTTTGGACATCGCGGTGCGAACCACCCGGTTCAGGATCTGAGGACCGGTCGCGTCGCGGTGACCTCTCAGAATCATGGGTATGCGGTGGACCCCGATTCGCTTCCAAAGGATGTCGAGGTGACGCACATCAACCTGAATGATCAGACATGTGAGGGGTATCGGTCCGAAGAACGACGCGTGTTCGCGGTGCAGTATCACCCCGAATCCTCACCGGGTCCTCACGATTCCATTGACCTGTTCGGAGAATTCCGGGCGATGGTTTCCGGCGGCTGAACCCGCAACGAAGGGAAAGGAAACGATGACCGACTGGAAGTCTTCACTGCGGTCCGATCCGATGCCGTGGTTGCTGGAAACGGCGTGTGCGCCGATCCGCTACCGAGTCTTGACCGAGCTCATGGAGTTGGGCCGGGACGATCCGGAAGTTCAAAAGGTTCGTCTGGAGGTGCAGGACTACGCTCCTGCGCTGCAATTGCAACGGGTCCAGCGCAAGGACGGCAGCTGGGGTGGACACGTTTCGGCAGGGGATCCACGCAAGTACCAGGCGTCCATCGAGAATTCGTTGTACCGGCTCTACGAATACGGCTGGGATCGGGAGAGCAAGCCGGTCAAGGCCGCGGCGAAGACGTTGCGCACGTTCCTGACCAAGAAAAAGGACCTGAAGTTCTTCGAGTTCAGCAAGCTCGTCAAGGCGGACGAAAAGCGGAATCGATACTACCGCTGGTTTCTTCGGATCCTGTCGATCGAACTGCTGGTGCGCGGAGGCTACCTCGACAGCAAGAACCAGCACCTGGTCATGGAGATGCTGGATCGAACCTCGGCTTTTGTCGACAGCCCGGTATCCCGCAACCCGGTGGAAGAGATCGGCGCGGCGATCCCGCTCATCCGTCCGCAGGCCTGGCAGGACGGCTACACGTTCATGCCGGATATCTACCTGTTGCGCATGTTCGCGTTCTCGCCGTGGCTACTCAACAGTCAGGCCGCACGGATGCGGCTGAAGAAGATCTTCGATTACGTCGTCTCTCCGACCTATCAGGATCTGGCGCCCGAACTCGGCCTGGTCCGCACCGACAAGGGGTCCTTCGCAAGATCGCATGGTCTCGCGGTGTTGCCGGCCGAGCACTACCTGAAGAAGGGTCACCTCGACGAGCTCATGATCTTGCTCGAGATCTTCTCGCGGCTGGGGCTGATCAATCGCTACCCGATCCTGATGTCCCAGTTCGAGTGGCTGGTCTCCCAGCAGGGCAAGGATGGACACTGGAACTTCTCGACGAAGCTGATCAATGACTCCAGTCGTTGGACCCAACTGCTTCGCGTGGAGAAGGACTGGCGCAGCCCGAACCGGAAAGAGGCGGACATGACCTTCCGCATGCTGCTGATCATGAAGAACCAGTGGGAACGTCAGGTCACAATGCTCGGTCGTCGCGACGACGGTTATCCGATCTGATCGACTACCGCCGGTCGCAAGGTCTTCAACGCATCGCCGATCCGCTCGCAATGAACGCAGTGGATATCCGATGGCGGCGAGCCGCCTGTGGAGACCGCAGGTAGGATCGCCTGTCGGAAACCCATGCGTGCGGCCTCTTTCAAGCGCAGTTCAACCTGCGGAACGTCGCGAAGTTCGCCCGTGAGCCCGATCTCACCGAAGAGAACCGCGTCATCCGGAAGCGGACGATCCGAGACGCTGGAGACGAGGGCGGCGGCGACCGCCAGGTCGCTGGCTGGGTCCTTGAGGCTAAGTCCACCCGTTACGTTGACGAAGACATCGCGATCGGACAGCGAGATTCTGGCGGATCGCTCCAGGACCGCCAGGATCATGGCAAGTCGTCCGGCGTCTACGCCTAGCGCAGTTCGACGTGGCAGGCCGGGGCGCGCCTCACCGACGAGCGCCTGAACCTCGACGAGGAGCGCTCGCTGCCCCTCGACGGCCGCCATGACCACGGAGCCGGCCGTCCCGGTCGTGCGCTCGGAAAGAAATCGCTCGCTTGGATTGGAGACCTCCGCCAGACCCGAAGCCGCCATCCGATAGACACCCAGTTCGTCGGTAGGACCGAAACGGTTCTTGAGGCCACGGAGCAGACGATGCTCGCGGCGGCGATCACCCTCGAACTGTAGGACGCAATCGACGAGGTGCTCCAGGGTGCGGGGGCCGGCGATCGCTCCGTCCTTCGTCACGTGACCGACGAGCACCAGGACGTGACCCCGTTCCTTCGCGTTGTCGACCAGGCGTCCGGCAGAGTGGCGAACCTGTTGAACGGATCCGGGAATCCCGCTGCTCTCCGCCGAGCGCAGGGTCTGAATCGAATCGGCGATGACGACCGTCGGGTGCACCTGCCCGATGGCTACTTCGATCGCCTCGACACGGCTCTCGCACATCACGTGTAGATCGGCAGAGCTGACCCCCAGGCGTTGCCCGCGCAGGCGAATCTGAGAGATCGACTCCTCGCCGGACGCGTAGAGGACCGGCAGGCCTCTTCTAGAGAGAGCCGCAGCAGCCTGCAACAGCAACGTGCTCTTGCCGATACCGGGCTCTCCGCCCACCAGAACTGCGGAGCCCCGGACCAATCCGCCACCCAGAACGCGATCGAACTCGTCGAGTCCGGTCGGGATTCGATCCTCGACAGGAGTGTCGATCTCGGTGAAGGCCTGGGTGACGACGTTGTCGACGGTCGAATCGGGAGAGGTGGAGTCCATCGATTCCCGAATCGTGTCCCACGAGTCGCACTCGGGACACCGACCCAGCCACTTTGCGGTCCGGTACGAACAAGATTCGCAAACGAAACCCGGACGCCGCGGCATGTCAGAACTCCCGATACTCGGGATTCACGAATCTCGTGAACTGGCGAATGAAGTTCAGATGCACGGTGCCCGTGGGCCCGTTGCGTTGCTTGCCGATGATCAGCTCAGCCTTGCCCTCGAGGTTGGGGTCCTCCTTGTTGTAGACCTCCTCGCGGAAAAGAAACATCACGACGTCGGCGTCCTGCTCGATGGCACCGGACTCGCGCAGGTCGGAGAGTTGCGGTCGATGATCGCCGCTGCGTTGTTCCGGCGCGCGGGATAACTGCGACAACGCAAGCATCGGCGTGTTCAGTTCCTTCGCCAGCTCCTTGAGCGATCGGGAGATGTCCGAGATTTCCTGCTGTCGGCTGGTGTACCTACCGCTGCCCTGCATGAGCTGCAGGTAGTCGACGACGATCATGTCGAGGCCGTGCTCTCGCGCAAGGCGGCGGGACTTGGCTCGCATCTCCATGATCGAGACACCGGGGCTGTCGTCGATGAAGATCGGCAATTCCGAAAGGCGTCCGTAAACGCTGATCAGTTTCTGCCATTGAACTTCGTTGATCCGACCCGTTCGAAGACGATGCGCATCGATCTGCCCCTCCGAACAGAGCATTCGCAGGAACAGCTGTTGGTGGGACATCTCGAGGGAGAAGATCCCGACCCGCTTGCCGTGCTGGGTCGCCGCGTGGAGGGCCATGTTGATGGCCAGGGCGGTCTTTCCCATCGATGGGCGGGCGGCGAGGATGACCAGATCCGAATTCTGTAGACCCGAGGTCATCTCATCAAGCTGGGGGTATCCGGTCGCCACGCCGGTGATCAACTCTTGTCGTTCGGTCAGCTCCTCGATCCATCGCAGGCTCTCTTCGGCCGCGACGCGGAGCGGCACAAAGCCGCTACCAAGACGGTTCTCCGAGACCTGGAAGATCGCCTTCTCTGCCTCGTCGACCAGCTCGTCGGTTGTGGCTGTCGGTTGGACGGCAGAGCTGAGGATCGCCTGCGTGGTGCGAATGAGATCGCGCAGGACGGATTTCTCACGAACGATCCGCGCGTAGTGTTCGACGTGGGCGGAGCGCGGGATGCCGTCCATCAGCGACGCGAGGTAGGCCGGGCCTCCACACTCCTGCAGTTCCTGTCGACGCTCCAGTTCGTCCTTCAGGACAACGATGTCCGGCGCCGAGCCGGCTTCGATCATCGTCTCGAGGGCGCTGAAGATCTTCTGGTGACGAAGTGAGTAGAACGAAGCGCCGCTGATCAGTTCGCGGGCCTTGTCGTACTGGGCGGCGTCCAGCAGGATCGCGCCGAGTAGCGACCGCTCCGCTTCATCGGCATGCGGTAGAGTCTCGACGACGCTTGACGGGGACATAACCGACGACTCACCCGAAGAAGATTGTTGGACAGAATGACCGCGAAGGGAGGCATCGTATCACAGCGCCGAGGCGGCGATGTGCCGCAAAGGGTCCTCGGTGTTAACCTCTTTGACGCTGAGAATTTTGAGAGGGTGTGACTGTGAGAATTCGATGGTGGGTCGGAGTTACGGTATTTCTCTTGATGGTGAGCGGCCCGCTGTTCAGCGCGGACGCGCCTTCGAAGGTCGTCGTGATCGGCTTCGATGGTGCCGACGCCGCGCTGGTTGAGCAATGGATGGATGCCGGAGAACTCCCCAACCTCGCCCGCCTGCGAGACGAGGGCAGCTACTCCCCGTTACTTCCCACCAATCCACCACAGACACCGGTCTCCTGGTCGTCGTTCGCGACCGGTCTCGATCCGGGTGGAACTGCGATCTTCGATTTTCTCAAGCGAAATCCCGATGACTACCTGCCGGACTTCGCGATGAACAGCGAGACAAGAAAGACGTTTCTCTTTGGCGAAGACAACGCGCTCTATCTCGGCGCCATGGGGGGCGTCGCTGTCGCGATATTGGTTCTCATCGTTGCGATGCTGCTGCGTAAACGAAAGATGGGCCTCGTCGTTGCGGTCGTCCTAGGTGTCGCTGCGGGGATCGGGCTGGGTGCCGTGTCGCGGACCTACCTACCCAGGGAGGTCCCGACGGCGATCAACAATCGACAGGGCGACACGTTCTGGAAGCTGGCGTCCGATGCGGGCAAGCGAGCCACGATCATCCGTGTCCCGGCTACGTTTCCCGCCGATCCTCTCGACGATGGGGCGATGCTCTCAGGTCTCGGTGTTCCGGATATGCGCGGTCGCATCGGGACGCCCTCGTTTTACACCTCCGATCGTCGCTACGACCCCGGTGATAACGAGTTCAGTCTCGAGTTGATCGCGTTACCCGCCCGAAGAGGATCGATCGAGACGCGGTTGGTGGGACCGCTGAACAAGCCGTTCTACGAGTACGAGGTGGACCGCATGACGGCCGCGGCGTCTCCCGAGGAATTGTCGGACGCCCGTCGGGACGCGCGGCTCGAGTTGGACGATAGGGGAATCAAGAGTCGTCTGGACCTACCGCTAACCATCGAGGCCACGGATTCGACGGTCACGGTGGAACTGGGCGGTAGACGGGAGACGCTGCAGGTCGGCGAGTGGAGTGAATGGTTCGAGCTGGACTTTCCCGTCAATGCGCTGGTGGATCGGTTGTCGCCGTTGACGGGTCTTGGAAAATTCAAGCTGCTCCAGCTCGAACCGGAGTTGGAGCTGTACTTCAGCCCATTGAACTTTCATCCGGACTGTCACGCGATCGAGTTTGCGTCTCCGCCGTCCTTCTCGGAGGATTTGCACGACCGCTACGGTCTCTACAAGACGATCGGTTGGGCCCTGGACACCTGGTCGTTGCCTTCGGGTTTCGGGGACGAGGCGTTGTTCCTCGAGGATATGGAGCAGACGGTTACACAGTACGAAAAGATGATGGAAGGCATGTTGGCCAGCCGTGATCAGGATCTCTACGTGCAGATCTTCAACTTCACGGACCGGATCGGTCATCTCTTCTGGCAGTTCATGGATCCCGGCCACCCGTTGTTCGACCCGGTTCGTTCGGAGCGATGGCGCGGTGAGATGTTGAAGGCTTACAAGCGGATGGACGACATCGTCGGGCGTGCCCGGGAGCTGGCCGGCGACGAGGCGCTGTTCATCGTCTGCTCGGATCACGGCTTCTCCACGTTTCGTCGTGGCGTGAACTACAACAACTGGCTCGTCGATCAGGGGCTGCTCGTTCTCAAGGATCAGCCGACGGACAAGGCGACGCTGGAGAAGCTCTTCGAGACCCGCGACCTCTTTACACATGTCGACTGGGATCAGACGAAGGCCTACGCGCTGGGGTTGGGGAGTATCTACATCAATCGCGTGGGTCGCGAGAGGAACGGGACGGTCCTCCCCGGGCCGGAATACGACGCGGTCGTCCAGCAAATCAAGGAGGGTCTGGAGGGCCTCGTCGACGAGGCCACAGGCCTGAAACCCGTCGCAAACGTCTGGACGCGCGAGGAGATGTATGGCGATTTCGATCCCCGTCTGATTCCCGATCTGCGGGTGAGCAACACTGAGGGCTACCGGGTGTCGTGGCAGACAAGCCTGGGTGGTTTCGGCGCCGAACTGATCGAGGACAACACCAAGGCCTGGTCGGGAGATCACTGCTCGCTGGAGCCGGAGTTGGTCCAGGGGATTCTCTTTTCGAATCGTCCGCTTCGGCTCGATTCACCCACCATGGTGGATCTGATGCCGACGATCCTGGAAGCCCTGGGAGTTGCCGCGCCGGCCAACATCGACGGCGAGTCGATGTTGTAACGATGGGGCCCCGAGTTGCGGCGTTGCTCATCGGTGTCTGGCTGGGAGTCCTCCCGGTGGTCGTCGACGCATCCTCGGATTCGACCGCCCGACTCGAGCAGCTACGTCAGCAGATCCAACGCCTGGAACTGGAGCTCGAGCGTCTCAAGCGCGACGAGCGGGGCATCCTGGGCAAATTGGAGCGACTGAGCGCAGAGATACAGCTCCGCGAAGTCGAACAGCAGGCGGTCAAGCTCGAGGTTGACTCGGTTCGGGAATCGATCGCCGGGCAGTCGGCGTCGTTGGCAACGCTTCGCGAGGCCCAGGAACAACGTCGAACGTACCTCCAGTTTCGGCTTCGCGAACAATACAAGGCCGGCGAGAACCACTGGCTGCGAAGACACCTGGACGACAGCGGTTCGTCCACCGGCGGCGAGGGCATCCGCTACGCATCGTTCCTCAGCTCCCGCGATGCGCGAATCCTCAGCGAGTATCGAGAGTCCGAAGCCACGATCGAGGTCGAGCGCAAGAAGCTGTTGGGTCAGGAGCAGGAACTCGGTCGCGTGTCCAGCGAACTGGTCAACGCGCGCAAGCGTCTGCGCAACGCCCGCTCGCTTCATACGACGCGCCTCGAGTCGATTCGCACCGATAGTCGACGACGTGAAACGGCCCTCGCGGAACTGCGCACGGCGGCGGACGATCTTGGAGACTGGGTGGGAGGCTTTCAGGAGCAGGGGCGCCGGCCTGCCGGGGCTGCCGGGCTGGACGTCCGAAAGTTCAAGGGGCTGCTGGACTGGCCGGGACGCGGCAAGGTCAGCTCCGGGTTCGGAACCCAGATCCATCCGCGATTCAAGACCCGCGTCCCGCATCCCGGGTTGGATATCGAGGGGAGTTTCGGCAGCCCGATCCATTCCGTCTTCGAAGGCGAGGTGGTCTTCGCCGCATGGATGCGTGGGTACGGCCTCACGGCGATCGTCGATCATGGTAGCGAGGTCCTCTCGATCTACGCCCATGCCTCGGCGTTGCTGGTCGAGTCCGGGGAACGTGTCGATGCGGGACAGCGAATCGGCCTCGTGGGGGACAGCGGCTCGTTGCGAGGCAGTTTTCTCTATTTCGAGCTTCGCGAGGTGGGAAAGCCGGTGGATCCCGCCCGTTGGTTGCGTCCCCGATAAAGCACGCTTGCATCGTCGGTTGGGCGGGGGTAGCTTGAACCTCCAAGGGAGTTTTTCATGCGACCAGGCCGGGTGACACTATTGAGCGTTTCCACATTGTTGACGCTCGTGCTCGTCGGCGGCGGGTTCTTCCTTCAGGTCGGAGCCGGCGAGTCCTCGTATCGTCAGGCCGTACTGTTCGCGGAAGTCCTCTCGTTGGTCATGGAAAATTACGTCGATCCTCTGGATTCCGACGAGGCCCTCCGCGGAGCGTACGAGGGCATGCTCTCGGGTCTGGATCCCCAGGGCGCATTTCTCTCGGCGGAAGAGGTGGAAGCCTGGAAGGCCACCACTATGGGGGATGCCGACCCGGGATTCACGCTCCTCAAGTCCGGACGCAGCATGCAAGTCGTCGCTTTGCGCGCCGAATCCGCAGCAGCGGAGGCCGGCATCGAACTCGGCGACCAGCTACGTAGCATCGATGGCCTGCCGGTCCGGAACCTGTCCCTGGCCCAGGCGCGTCGCGCGCTCTCGGGCGAGAGCGGGACGGATGTCGTGGTCGAGATCGTCGATCCCGGTGAGGGCTTCCAGCGCAACGAGCTTGTGCTGCAACGGCGTATTCCCAGCGAGCCCGCCTATCGCGTCGAGGTCGTGGAAGGCATCGCCGTTCTAGAGATCGACGACCTCTCCAGGATCGATATGAAGCAGTTGGCCGACGAACTCGGTAACGTGGGTTCCCGTGGTGTCTCCGAGCTGCTTGTCGATCTGCGAAACGTCGCCGAGGACGTCACCCGTGACGTCGCGGTTGTCGGTCGCTGGTTCGGCAAGAAGACTCTCCTGCGTCTTCGCGAACCCTCCGGGCGTCAACTCGAAACCGTCCAGGGGACACGAGGTCCGGCCATCTGGGAGGGGCGCGTTGCGGTGCTCGTCAATTCGGCAACGGCCGGTGCGGCCGAAGCGTTCACGGTCCTCCTGCGAGACTACGCGGAGGCCACGGTCTACGGCGAGAAGACATATGGACTTGGGTCCGAGGCGCGACTGTTCGAGCTGGAGTCCGGTGTCGGACTGCTGGTCTCTGCGGCGGTCTGGGAGACCGAGGCCGGGTCCCGCTGGTACGAGAGCGGGGTGCGCCCGGACGTTGAGGTCTCCGGTGAAGGCGAGAACTACATCGGCATCCAGGGCGACCAGCTTCAACAGGTCCTGAATCGGATCAAGGAAGACGCGAACGCCGACGACCCGCCGGCCTGAATCGCGCAGTGACCCATTCGCCCCTCGCGTGGCTGGCCGGCATCGACGATCAGCTCCGACACGGCGTCCGTCTCGACGGTCCAGACCGCGAACGGTTCCAGGATCTTGTTCGTGACGCTTCGTTGCGCTCCGCGTTCGAGGCGTTGCGTGAGGACGACCAGCCCGGTCGTCGATCCACGCTTCGCGCGCTACTGATCGCGGCGATCCGCGATGGATGCGAAGAGCCCTTCTTGGTTCGCGAGCGTTCGATCGTTGAGACCGCGGCCCCGAAGCTTGACGTCGAGAGTTGCATGCTGCTTCCCGCGGCATCGGAGGCGCGCACGCGTGGGCTGCGGGATTGGTCTCGGCTTTACCGAGACCTCGAACCGATCATCCATGATCGATTCCAGTGGATCGACCAGCGTTGTCGCGACTGGGGACTGGCGGGTCGTCAGGCCGCGTTCGCCCATGTCGAGGGTCCCGCCGACGCCCTTCCGCTGGAACACTACGAACGGGAGATGCTGGAGCCCCTCGATGATCGGGTCCAGGCCTGTCTGAGGGATCGGCAGAATCTCCGCTGGCCCGGTCACCTGGTCGAACGTCTGCCATCGTCTGCGATCGACCGTGGCGTCGATCGCTGGCATGGGTTCGGGCCGGCCGCAGGTCCATCACGGTTTGGAGGGCCGACCGGCCTGCGCGACTCGTTGGGTTCCATCGGCGTGGCCCGACGCGATCGATTCGTCCGAGAGGAGGTCGGTGTGGCCGAGGCGCGCTGGGGCGACCCCGCGTTTCGGCAAGGCGCCCGCACGCTTCACGCGCGACTGGCCATCAATCCGGATTGGCTTGCCGAGTACGGAATCCGGGTCGATCGCTCACTGGCCGACGGACTGCTGATGGGCGAGCTGCTGGCGCCCCGTATCGCCTGGGCCTACGTTTCGGGGGAACGGGACGAGGCATGGAAACGGGCAACCGGGGAGGACGCCACCATCGCGGACCGCATGACCATGGACGGGATCGAGTCCCCGGGGCTATCGCTCCTCCGGGGGATGGCATATGGCCTCCTGCTGGAGGAGAGGCTGCTGAGTCGATTCGGCTGGGGCTGGTACCGGTCTCCTGCCGGAATCCGTTGGTTGAAAGAGATCTGGGACGGCGAACGGGGGCAGTCGGCAGAACGCATGGCCGCAGACGCGGGCATCGGTACAATAGATGGGACCCCGATTCTCGATCGGAGTCTGCAGTCCCTCGATATCGAGGTTCGAAGACGGATGGAGACTTCATGAACGATTCGCTTCCCTCTATTCGACGGTTCCGTGCCGTGGCTCTGGCTCTCGTGATCGGCAGCCTGGCGCTCTCGCTCGCCGGCTGGACCTCCGCTCAGGCTTCCGGGCCGGACGCGCGGACCCCGAAGACCGAAACGGAGCAGCGAGGTGACGCCTACGCACACCTGATGCGGGCGGTATTCGCCGCCCGTAGCGGGGACACTCGAAAGGCGGCCCACGAGATTCGGTCCGCGATCGCCGCGCAACCCGACGAGGTGGGTGTCCACGTCCAGGGTGCCGAACTCATGCTCTGGATGGGACGCCGCCAGGACGCGGAAGAGTTGGCCCGCGTTGCGCTCGAGATGGATGGAGAATCCGCAGAGACGCTTCTGTTCCTTGGTGACTTTCATGCGATGCAAGCCCTCGGCGGGTCGCGACCGGATCCGGAGAGCCGTCGCAAGGCCCTGGCTTTCTACAGTAAATTGATCGAGCGTGATCTCGATGACGACGACGTCCTCCGCCGCACTGCCGGGCTGCATCTCCAGGCCGGCGAGGTCGAGGGCGCCATCGCGACCTTCGATCGACTCCTGGCCCGACGACCGGGCGATCGTAGTGCGACCATCTCCCTGGTTCGGCTCTACCTGGATGACGCACGCGAACCGGAGGCGTTGCGGACATCGTTAAACTACCTGGCCAGTTATCCCGACGACGTGGGGCTCCTGCAGTTGGCCGCCCAGCTCTCCAGCAAGCTGTCTGCCTGGAGCGATGTGGTGGAGATCCTCGGGGCCGGCGCCCTCTCGGAAAAGCGGGCGTCGCTCTCGCATGCCCTTTACGGCGAAGCGCTGCTCAAGCTCGGTCGTGACGCGGAGGGAACGGCGGCTCTGGAGCTTGCGGTGAAGGCCCGCCCCGGAGACTCGGGGCTACGCTACAACCTGGCGCGGATGTACCGCGAGATGGGTCGTCTGGGAGACGCCGCGGACGAGGCCCGCGAGCTGGCTGCAGAGATTCAGGCCGAGCCGGACGCACAGGTCCTCCTGGGTGAGATCTTGACCGATCAGGGTGATATGGAAGGAGCCATCCGAGCGTTCTCCACGGGGCTGGAGTTGGTCGTCGCCGACGATCGCCCGGAGGAGTCCGGCTACCGCGACGCGATCCGACGACGGATCGTCCGATTGCTCTTGGCCCGTGAGGATCTTGCGCAGGTTCCCGAGATCCTCGGTCAACTCGAGGAGGCGGAGGGCGTCGAGTCGCTGGACCTGCGTGCCCGCGCGGCCGTCGCCAGGAAAAGTTGGGACGAAGTCGGGCATCTCGTCCGCTGGCTCCGTGAGCAGGAGCGACCGGGTCTTGCCGACTATCACGAAGCCTCGATGATGATCGAACGAGAGCGCTGGGACGAGGCCGAGACGCTCGTGGCGGCCGCCATCGAGAACGAAGGCCGATTCGCCCGTGTCCAGTTGGCGGAGCGTTACGCGGCGATCGGCAAGCGGAAGCTGGCCGAGCGACTGTATCGAGACGGCGTGGAGCAGGACACCGAAGACGCCGCTTCTCACTACTACTTCGGCGACTACCTCTACCGTCAGGGCCGATTCGACGAGTCCGAGACCCACATGCGGGAGGCGTTTCGTCTGGACCCACAGCACGGACCCTCGTTGAATTTCCTCGGCTACAGCCTCGCGGAGCGAAAGGAGCGCCTCGAGGAGGCGCTCATGCTGGTCCAGCGGGCGCTGGACGTGGACTCCAGCAACGGAGCCTATCTCGACTCCCTCGGATGGGTCTATTTCCAGATGGAACGTTACGCCGCGGCCCGGGAACCTCTCGAGCGGGCCACGCGCGAGTTGCCAAAAGATGTGACGATCCTGGATCATCTAGGTGATCTCTACGATCGAATCGGTGAAAACGAGCAGGCGGTGGCAACGTGGCGACGAGCCTTGACGATGGGCGACGAGGAGCAACGGGAATCGCTCGAGCGAAAGATCGAGTCTGCCATCCGTGCGACCGGCAAGACCGTCGCCGACGTACCCATCGACTGAGGTCGATCGGACTGGCGTTGCTCGGTCTGTGGGTTGTGGGCTGCCATCGCGGGCCGGACCTGCAGCCGAGATCCACGGACGACCCGGGGTTCGGCTATTACAGGGTCGCGGTGCAGGATGACGAGGGACATCGTCGTCGCTTCCGCATGCTGCTTCACGTCGCGACACCCGATCGAATCCACGCAGAGATCCTGACCCCCGTCGGGACCACCGTCTGGATCCTCGACGCCGGCAACGGACGGTTGTCGATGACCGATGTTCGTCACGGCGAAGCCTGGGTAGGGGACGACGACGGAACGATGCTGGGGGACTGGATCGGCGTGCGTCTCACCGCGCAGAGCCTCGTCGGCGCGATTCTCGAGGGTGTTGCCCCCAACGGTTGGCGGGTCGAGCGCCAGGCTTCGCCGACGTCGATCCTCCCGGAGTCGCTCGAGGTCGAGGACGCCCACGTGCGATTGACCTTCGACCTGCGTCGCATCCGACCGTTGGGTGGAGACGCCGCGAGCCTGGGCACGGGCCGGCCGCCGCCGGGCGTCCAGATCCACGAGCTCGACCGGTTCCCCACCGAACGCATCGTTGACGTCGATGGAGAGGCCCCATGAGCGGCTCTCTCGTCGTCCGCTGTCCGGCCAAGGTCAATCTCTGGCTGCGGGTTCTGGATCGACGTGCCGACGGCTACCACACCCTCGATACGCTGTTTCAGGCGATCGAGCTCTGGGACCGGATCGAGGCCGAGACGGCGGACAATGACGCGCCGCCGTTGACGTTGACGACGGACCATCCGGAGCTTCCGGTCGACGGCTCCAACCTGGTCGCCCGTGCGGTCGAGGCGCTCCGCCGGCGTTTCCCCGACGCCGCCCGTCCGGTTCGCATGAGGCTCTTGAAGCGGATCCCCCTGCAGGGAGGCCTGGGTGGGGGGAGTTCCAACGCCGCCGGAGCTCTCCGGCTCCTCACCCGTCTCTGGAATCTGTCGGTCGAGGAGCCGGTCCTCCACGAGGTCGCCCGGGAATTGGGGGCCGATGTGCCGTTTTTCCTCGTCGGTGGAGCCGCGCGCGGGCGCGGGCGCGGGGATCGAATCGAGGCCGTCGCAGCGGCTCCCAGACGCTGGCTGGTCCTCGGCTTACCCCCCTTCGGAGTCCCCACCGCGGAGGCGTTCGACGCCCTCTCCGGTTTGTTGACACTCCCTGAGATCGGTGATAGTTTTCCCGACCTCAGAGGCGGTAAGTGGCCGTTAGTAAAAGACTTGAGTGCTCTTGTGAACGATCTTGAGCAGCCGGTCTTCAGCCGCTGGCCGGACCTCGGAGTGTTTTGTGACGAGTTGCGAAGACACGGCGCGCAACACGCGATGCTGAGTGGTAGTGGCTCGACTGTTTTTGGACTCTTCGATGAGGGTCCTGCGGCGAAACGGGCGGCCGACGCGCTCCGTGAATGGGGAGCGAAGGATGAGCGGTTTCGAGGGTGGTCGGTGGTACCGACGACGACTACCTCGCAGGGTGTCGTCTTCGAGTCCGGGGGGCGGGTTTGAATTGCCGACGCGACGCCTGGAGCGCGGGGCCATCAACCCAGAGTACGGAGGAGCATCCGTTCGAGGCGTTCGTTTCGTGCGCTTCCAACCGTCATGACGGATGGGGCGTCGCCAAGCGGTAAGGCACCGGCTTTTGGCGCCGGCATTCGTAGGTTCGAATCCTACCGCCCCAGCCAATTCCGTTCGATCCCGTCAAAGACGTTCTCGTCCCGCGTTAAATACCCATGAAGAGTGAACTCAAGGTCTTTTCCGGAAACGGAAACCCGCGTCTTTCCAGGGCGATCTGCGATTACCTCCATTTGCCGTTGGGCGAATGGAACGTCTCGCGTTTCAAGGACGGCGAGGTCTACACACAGATTCTCGAGAATGTGCGCGGGACCGACGTCTTCGTGATTCAGCCGACGGCTCCGCCGGTAAACGAGAACCTGATGGAATTGCTGGTGGCGGTCGATGCCATCAAGCGTGCCTCGGCTCATCGAATCACGGCGGTCCTGCCGTACTACGGCTACGCGCGCCAGGATCGGAAAGACAAACCTCGGGTACCGATTACGGCACGACTCGTGGCGGATCTCCTGGAGGCCGCCGGTGTCGATCGCATCCTGACGATGGATCTTCACGCGCCCGCCATTCAGGGGTTCTTTGACAAGCCCGTCGATCATCTCCACGCGGCACCGGTCCTTCTCGATTGGATCGAGGCGCAGTCCTACGAGAATCTGACGATCGTGTCGCCGGATGCCGGCGGTGTGGAGCGTGCGCGCTTTTACGCCAAGAGGCTTGGCGCCGATCTGGCGATCATCGACAAGCGTCGTATCGAGGCCAACGTCGCCGTGACGATGAACGTCATCGGTGATGTCAGCGATCGGACCTGTGTGATCGTCGACGATCTGGTGGACACGGCAGGGACCCTCGTAGGGTCGGTCCGTGCGCTCAAGGAAGAAGGCGCCAAGTCCATCGTGGGCTGCTTTACTCACGCCGTTCTCAGTGACCCGGCGATGGAGCGGTTGGCCAGTGCCGACATCGAGCGAGTCGTTGTCACCGATACGATCCCGCTGCCGGAGTCGAAGACGCAGGAGCCCAAGCTTCTGGTCCTGTCGGTCGCGGATCTCCTGGGCGAGGCGATCGCGCGAATCCACAGTAGCTCGTCCGTCAGTTCATTGTTTGTCTAGAGAGTTTTGTTCAGGGTCTGAGTTTTAGCGTTTACCCCAAACTATCGAGCCTGTCCGTCCCCGAGTATCGCGGACGGAGCCGGACGAAGGAAGCGATTGTCATGGTACAGAAAAGCAAGCGACTGAAGATGCCCGTCACGAGCCGCGAATCGTTCGGAACCAACGCCAGTCGGCGGATGCGAGCCGCTGGGCGTGTTCCCGGAAACGTCTACGGGATGAACATGGGCTCCTTCGCGGTGAGTGTCGATCCCCGCGAGGTCGAGAACGTCGTTTACAGCGACTCGGGACGCAATACGATTTTTACACTAGCGATGGAAGGCAGCGACCAGAGTCGCGATGTGATGCTTCGTGAGTTGCAGCGGCATCCCGTCACGGACCAACTGATCCATGTTGACTTCCTGCGGGTCGACCCGAAACAAGAGCTGCACGTTTCCGTTCCAGTCGAGCTCGTTGGCACGCCCGAAGGCGTCAAGAACGATGGCGGCATTCTGGACTTCGTTCATCGTTCGGTCGAGGTCAGTTGTCTACCGGATTCGATTCCGGAGCACTTCAACGTTGACGTCTCCGCGCTCGAGATCGGCCATCACATCTCCGTGAAGGATCTCACCGCTCCGGAGGGTGTACAGATCCTGGACGACGAAGAATCGATCCTCGCCGTCGTCGCCGCACCGCGCGCCGAGGAAGAGGTCGAGGTCGTCGACGAGGACGCTGCCGAATTGGCCGAGGGCGCCGAGGGTGCCGAGGGTGCCGAAGCGGCCGAGGGTGGGGACAAGCCCGCCGAGAAATCCGAGGGTGGCGACAGTTGATCCGGCGGTATTCAGGTGACCGATTTGCATGCGATCTTCGGCCTCGGCAATCCGGGGCGGGCCTACGCTGGGACGCGACACAACATCGGCTTCGAGGTTCTGGATCTCCTGGCTCGCCGTCGTGGAATGCGGTTTCGTCCGATGGGCGAGTCGGTGGACGGTTACGACCTTTGCGAGTGGGAGCGGGGCGACCGGTCCGTGATTCTTGCGAAGCCACGTACCTACATGAACCATTCGGGTCTGGCGGTCCGGCGGGTCTGCGAACACTTCGGGATCGCCGCCGCGTCCTGCGCTGCCGTGTACGACGATGCGGACCTGGAGGTCGGCAGACTACGACTACGAACTGACGGTGGACATGGGGGACATAACGGCGTTCGATCGATGATCGAGGCGCTGGATCGAACGGACTTCGGGCGGATTCGTCTCGGAGTTCGCGGCGCGGGTCGCGATGACGTGGAACTGGCCGACTATGTCCTGCAGCGGTTTGAGAGTGCGGAACAGGACCGGGTAACGAGACTCATCGTGGCAGCGGCCGATGCAATCGAGGTTGCGGTCGATGAGGGGCTTGAAATAGCGATGAACCGCTTTAACGGCTTTCGCGCCGATGCGGCGGCTACGGATAACTAATACAGACATGACCGTTGCGGTCGTGGTTTCGATGGAATAAGGAGTGTTCTAGGCGATGGATAACATAGTCTCCCTCCTGCCCATACTGGGCGGGGTCGGGCTAATCTTCGCGATCGTCCTCTACTTCAGCATGCGCAGCGCGCCCGCCGGTGACAAGCGCATGCAAGAAATCGCCGATTCGATCCACGACGGCGCGATGGCCTTTCTGCGCCGCGAGTACTCGATCCTTGCCGGGTTCGTGGTGGTCGTGGCAGGCCTGCTGTTCTGGCAGCTGGGCGGCCAAACGGCGACGGCATTCATTGCCGGTGCCGTCTGTTCGGTCTTGGCCGGATTCTTCGGCATGAAGTCGGCGACCCGTGCGAATGTTCGCACGACGCAGGCGGCCAAGGCCGAAGGACAGGGGCGTGCGCTGTTGCTGGCGTTCAACGGCGGCGCCGTGATGGGCGTTTCCGTCGCATCCCTCGGTCTGGTGGGTGTCGGCATCCTTTTCATCAGATTCGGCGACGTCGCGTCGGCGCAGTACATCAATGGCTTCGCCATGGGTGCATCCTCGATCGCGTTGTTCGCGCGTGTCGGTGGGGGCATCTACACCAAGGCCGCCGATGTGGGTGCCGACCTGGTCGGTAAGGTCGAGGCGGGGATTCCCGAGGACGATCCGCGAAACCCGGGCGTCATCGCCGACAACGTGGGTGACAACGTCGGCGACGTGGCGGGCATGGGTGCGGACATCTTCGAGTCGTACGTCGGTTCGATTATCGCCTCGATTGCACTGGCCGCCACCGCTGCCGGTGAGGGGCTCCGCGTCATCGTCGCCGATGGTGCCGACCTCGAAGGAACGAGAGCCGCGTTGATGGCGTTGCCTCTGATCCTGGCCGGTATCGGCCTGGTGGCCTCGCTTCTAGGCATCCTCTCGATGCGAATCCTGAAGTCTTTCAGCCCGGCTGCCGCGCTGCGAAACTCGACCTTCATCTCCGCCGCGCTGTTCCTTGGCGGTGGTTACGCCTGGATCGCCGGGCAGGACATCGCCAATGGCGTGTTTATTGCCGTACTGACCGGTACGTTCGTCGGGATCGCCATCGGCCTCGTCACCGAGTACTACACGTCTGCCGGTCCGGTCATGCGGATCGCGGATGCCAGTAAGACCGGTCCCGCGACCAACATCATCGCCGGCCTTGCGGTCGGTCTGGAATCCACGGCGATTCCGGTACTGTTGATCTGTGGCGGCATCTACCTTGCCAACATGTATGCCGGACTGTTCGGCATCGGCGTGGCGGCGGTAGGGATGTTGGCCACCGTCGGGATCACGATGTCGGTTGACGCTTACGGGCCGATCGCCGACAACGCCGGCGGTATCTCGGAGATGGCAGGCCTTGGACCGGAAGTTCGGAAGATCACGGACGGTCTCGACTCGCTGGGGAACACCACGGCCGCCATCGGTAAGGGGTTTGCCATCGGATCGGCCGCGCTGACGGCTCTGGCGATGTTCTCCGCCTACACGCAGGCGGCCGGCGGGCCGGACGGCACGCTCCAGATCCTGATTACCAAGCCGACGGTCGTCATCGGGCTCCTGATCGGTGGCGCGCTGCCGTTCTTCATCGGTGCCCTGACGATGACCTCGGTGGGTCGAGCGGCGGCCCAGATGGTCGAGGAGATCCGTCGTCAGTTCAGAGAGATCCCCGGCCTTCTCGAGGGTGACCCCAATGCGAAGCCGGATGCCGCTCGCTGCGTGGATATCTCGACCCGTGCGGCGTTGAAGGAGATGGTTCTTCCCGGCCTGACCGCGGTGATCGCACCGGTTCTTGTCGGCTTCGTTCTCGGAGCGGAGGCTCTGGGCGGCATGCTCGCCGGGGCCACGGTGGCCGGCGTGCTGCTGGCATTGATGATGTCCAACGCCGGTGGTGCGTGGGACAACGCGAAGAAGGACATTGAGCAGGGCAAGGTACCCGGCGAGTCCAAGGGTGGTGACGCCCATAAAGCAGCTGTCGTCGGAGATACGGTCGGAGATCCGTTCAAGGATACGTCCGGTCCCTCGATGAACATCCTGATCAAACTGATGTCGGTCGTCAGCCTGGTGATCGCCCCGTTGCTTATCTGATCTGGCCGGAGGGAGGGTCTCGGACCCTCCCTCCGGACCCCTCGCTGGCAGCGGTCCGCGCTGGGTGTTAAGGTCATTCGGTCTGTTTGGACGGTTTTGAAAAACGTGGATCCGGGACTCGTTCCCGGGCACCCCTCGCTCGCGGCAGGGTCCGTGGGCGGCTTTACTCCATGAGGAGGTGCTGATGGCTCTGTACGAAACTCTCTTTATCACCCCGCCCACCCTGTCAGAGGAAGACGAGAAGGCGACCGTTGACGCGTTGCTCGATGTCGTCAACAGCGGCGGTGGTGACCTTGTCACCTGTGATCGCATGGGTCGACGCCGACTCGGATTCCCCATCCGCAAGCATGAGGACGGTGTCTATATCCGTTTCCTCTACGATGCCGACTCCGAGGTTCCCAAGGAACTCGAACGTCGCATCCGGCTCTCGGATCAGGTGCTTCGATCGTTGACCGTCCTCCTCGAGCGCGAATGGGCGGCCGATGCTCGCAAACGCGCGGCCGAGGAGATCATTCGCCGCGAAGAGGCGAAGGTCGAAGAGGCTCGGCGCGCCGCAGAGGCTGAAGCCGAGGCCAAGGCCAAGGCAGAAGCCGGCGAAGATGCCGAAGCGTCCGCTGAGGCAACGGAGTCGACCGACACGGTCAAGACTCCCGAGAGCCCCGAAGTGTCCGAGCCCGCAACCGCTGAAGTCAGCGAGGCCTTTGAGACGTCGGACACGGCCAGTGCCGAGGCCGTCGCAAAACCCAAGGAAGGTGAATGATGGCGATGCGTGGTGGACCCCGCGGACGGGGTGCTGGCGGAAAAGGTGGCTATGGACGGCGGCGGTTTCTCTTTCGTCGTCGGAAGTACTGCAAGTTCTGCGAAGCGAAGACACAATGGATCGACCACAAGGACCTCAAGACGCTGCAGAACTACACACCTGAGCGTTCGAAGATCTTGCCTCGGCGGATCTCTGGGACCTGTGCCAAACACCAACGGCAATTGATGCAGGCGATCAAGCGGGCTCGCATGATCGCGCTCTTGCCCTTCTCCAGCGACTAGCGGCGAGCGGAGGTACGACGACGATGAAAGTGATTCTTCGAGAGCACGTCGACAATCTGGGCGTACGAGGCGAGGTCGTCTCGGTTGCGCGTGGATACGCTCGAAACTATCTCATTCCAAAGCAGATGGCCTGGGAGGCGACTCCCGGCAACATGAAACAGGTTCAGCATCAACGGAAGCAGTGGGCGGCGGTGGAGGTCCGGGAGATCGAGGTCGCCCAGGCGATGGTCGACCGGCTTTCCGCGCTGAAACTGACAACGACCCGTAAGGCCGGCGAGAGCGGTACGCTCTACGGCTCCGTGACCAACGGCGACATCGCCGAACTTCTCGCAGCCGAGGGTGTCACCGTGGGTCGTCGCAAGCTGATCATCAGCAGCCCGATCAAGATGCTGGGTACGTTCGAGATCGGGGTTCGACTGCATCCGAAACTGAACGGCGCGGTGAAACTGATCGTCGATGCCGAGGGCGGTAGAGTCGCCGATACGGGGACCACCATCGATGAACCGAAGGAAGTCGATCCCGAGGATGACGACCGATCCGACGACGCCAAGACCGAAAGCGCGGATAGCTCGAGCGACACCGAGGTAGCGGAGGCGTGATGGCGGAGGACGGCGGCACGATCGAACTGAAGCAGCCGCCGATAGCTCCCGGTCCTCACGCACCACGCACCTGGTTGGCGATCTTGGCCGCATGGGTCTTCCCGGGTCTCGGTCACTTCCTGCTCGGTCGTAAGCATCAGGGGTTGTTGTTCGGCCTCATCGTCTGGAGTTGTTTCGGCCTGGGACTGGCTCACGATGGGCGTCTGGCCCTTCGAGACAGCCGGCAACCCCTCCTGACCACGATGCAGGTCGTTGCCAATCTCGGAATCGGGCCTGCGGATCCCATCGCCCGAACCGTCGTCTATGGGTCTCCGGTCTATCGGATGACGGGGGTCACTCGCGCGCCCGATCCGCCGACGGCCGGAACGGTGTTCCGCGAACGCGCCCGCTCCAGACACGCGCAGTACGGAACGGCCTACCTCTGGACCGCCGGTCTCATGAACCTCCTGCTCCTGTTCCACGTCTGGGACATTGCACGTGGGAAAGTGCCCTGATGGGAAGCCACTTCCTTCACATGCTGCTTTTCTCGACGCTGGTTTCCGCGTTCTTCGGCAGCCTGTTGCGTCACGATCGCCAGTCCCAGCTGCGGCTCGGTCTCAAGCTCTGGATGGTGATGGTCGGCGGGGCTCTCCTGATGGCCTACGCGATGTACTTCTTTCAGAGGTGAGCATCCTCCAACGGCTCTGGCTCTGGGCGCCGGTGGTGTTGTTCATGGCCTACGTCCTCTCGCTCCAGGGCGACGAAGATCTGCCGTTCGTCGATTCGCTCTGGGATAAGGGCGTTCATTTTGGCGCATTCTGTCTGTTCGGGTTTCTGTGTCTGCGGGCGACTCACGGTGGCCTGCGCCGATTGCCTGCGGCTCGGCCGACATGGATCGCGGCCGCTATCGCGATCTCGTTCGGGGTGATCGATGAATGGCGGCAGGTCTATCTGCCGGGGCGCTACGCGAGTGTGTACGATAGCGTGGCCGATGCTCTAGGGGTACTCCTGTCCGTCGTTCTGTGGCTGAGAGTTCTACCGATCAGAGTCAACCGGGGTAGGAAGAGATGAAGCAAGAACTGGACGAGGCGGATCCGACTTACAGTATTACTTCTGCCTGCAAGCGAACGAGTAGCGAGTGAGTCAACGACGATCCATCCGTGGTCGCGATCATCGAGTCGGACGCGATCTGTTCGGTCGCACGGTCGACCCCGCCGGTAGCGTGGGGGACTTCCTCGATGGCCTCGGCGACCTACTTGCGGTACGGCAACTCAGAGGACTCGCGAAGGCGATCGTCCAGGCCCGCGCAAACGACGCACCGGTCTTGTGGGCGCTGGGTGGACACGTCATCAAGGTCGGCCTGGCACCGATCCTCGGGCAGTTGATTCACTCCGGCCACGTCCAGGGGCTTGCCCTCAACGGTGCCGCCGCGATCCACGACTGGGAAATCGCCGCCATCGGCCAGACTTCGGAAAATGTACAGGACGGCCTGGGGGACGGCTCGTTCGGGCGAGTTGAAGAGACCGGTGCCGCCTTCGCCGCGGCGTGCGCCGATGCTCACGCGTCGGGACGGGGTCTCGGTGAGGTACTGGGATCGCAGATGATCGACGGGCAGCTTCCCCATTTGAAGGACAGCGTGCTGGGCATGGCGGCGGAGGCGGGCGTTCCGGTGACCATCCATGTCGCCATCGGTTGCGACACGATCCATATGCATCCGGCGGTGGACGGCGCGGCTCTCGGCGCTGCAACGTTCAACGACTTTCGGCGACTCGCAACAACCCTCGAGGGAATGAGCGGCGGCGTCTGGTTGAACTGCGGTTCCGCAGTCCAGCTACCGGAGGTGTTCCTGAAGGCGTTGGCCGAGGCGCGGGCGCGTGGTGGAGCGCGACCGCCGATCAGCACCGCAAACCTCGATATGCAGCGCCAGTATCGCACGGAGCAGAACGTCCTCCGTCGACCGACCGCGGCCGGGGGAGACGGCTATCAACTGATCGGCCATCACGAGTTGAACATCCCGCTCCTGGCGGCCGCCATCGAGCACACGGCGGGCTCCTAGGTGCGTGTTCTACTGGTCCACACGGGTTTCCTCGGTGATCTCCTGTTGCTGCATCCGCTTATTCGCAAGCTGGCGGCTGCCGACGCGGTCTCGACCCTCGGGTTCCTGACGACGGCGGTCGGCGACGAGTTGTATCGAGACCTGGTGGGTGTGGATCGTATTCACCGCTTCGAAAAGCGTAAGCGTCGCGCCCACGTGGTGGATCTTGTGCGGCTCATTCGCACGATCCGAGGGGAGTACGACGTCGTGCTCGTGGCCCACCGATCGCATCGGAGCGGCCTGATCGCTCGGTTGTCCGGAGCTCCGCAACGCATCGGATTCGGGCGGGCCGCCGGGCGTTGGGCCTACACCCGTACCGTTCCGTGGGATGGATCGATCCATGTGGCGCGTCGCTACGGCAAACTGGCCCGGCCGATTCTCGGCGACGGGACCGTACAACGGGGACTGCAGCTGCCGATTGACGAAGCGTCGTTGAGCGACGTCCGTTCGATGCTTGGCGACACCGGAGTGGGTCGGGGGCGCCGGCTGGCCGTGGTGGCCCCGGGGGCCACCTGGGCGACAAAACGTTGGACGGAAGCGGGCTTCGTCGAGCTGGGGCAGCGCCTCGTTTCGAAAGGGTTTGACGTCGTGGTGAGCGGGTCGGCGGGCGAGTCGTCGCTCTGCCGTCGGATCGCTTCCCTATGCGAGGGCTCCATTAGCCTTGCGGGGCGCACCGGGCTTCGTCACTCGTTGGCTCTCTTCGCCCTGGCCGATGTGGCGGTCTGCAATGACAGCGGCTCGGGACATCTGGCCGGTGCCGCCGGCTGCCCGGTGGTCAGCATCTTCGGGCCGACCGTCCCCGAAATGGGTTACACGGTGTTCAGCGAAACCGTAGAGACGGTCCAACGCGAGGGTCTTGATTGCCGTCCTTGCCATCGGCACGGTCCCGCGCGTTGCCCGTTACGCCATCACGACTGCGTCAAGACGGTCGAAAGTGGGGCGGTCTGGGCCGCGGTAGAGCGGGTCCGTCGATCCCTGGACTTAGCCCACGCGCCCGGGATACGCCGACAGCGCCTCGCCAACAATGCGCATCGATCGAGTTAGCGACTCGCGGTTGAGTACGTATGCGATCCGGATCTCGTCCTGACCACGTCCCTCGGTGGCGTAGAAGCCATCTCCGGGCGCCACCATGACAGTCTCGTTCTCGAGGTGAAAGTCCTGCAGAAGGAACTCGGCAAACTTCTGGGCGTTATCGACGGGGAGTCCGACGCAGAGGTAGAAGGCACCTTCCGGCTTCTGGACGCGTACGCCATCGATGGCTGCGAGCCCGTCGAGAACGGTGTTACGTCGACTCTCGTACTCGCGGATCACGCCGTCCATGTAGTCCGGTGAGATGTCCATGAACGCCGCACCGATCCATTGCCCAAGGGTCGGGGGGCAGAGACGCGCCTGACCGAACTTCAACGCGGCGTCCAGCACACCGCGATGGTGGGTCGCGATCCATCCGACCCTGGCACCACAGAGAGAGACACGCTTCGATAGGCTGTCCGTGAGGATGACGCGATCCTCGATGCCCGCCAGCGTTGCGGCGCTCCGATGTCGGAGACCGTCGTAGGTAAACTCTCGATAGACCTCGTCGGAGATCAGGAACAGATCGTGACGTCGGCACAGTGCGCCGATGCGCTCCATCTCTTCGTCGCTGTACACGGTCCCAGTGGGGTTGTTGGGCGAACAGAGCACGATGGCCTTGGTCCGCGGGCCGATCTTGCTCTCGATCGTCTCCGCCGACGGAAGATGGTAGCCGTCGGAACCGTGAGTCGTGATCGGCACCGTCCGGACGCCGATCAGTTCCGCGAATCCCGTGTAGTTCGTATAGAACGGTTCGAAGACCAGAACCTCGTCACCCGGGTCGGCGATCGCGGCAAAAACGAACAGTAGGGCTTCGCTGCCGCCGGTGGTCACGAAGATCTCATCATGGGCGTAACCCAGTTCCCAGCGATCGTAGTAACGCTTGATCGCGTCGATGAATTCCGGTAATCCCTGCGAAGGCCCGTAGGCCACATTCGTTTGATCGAAGTTGCGTAGCCGCTCAAGGATCTCCGGAGGTGTAGCGATATCCGGTTGGCCGATATTGAGGCCATAGACCGTCCTGCCACGCTCTCGGGCCTCCACGGCAAACGGCGCAAGCCGGCGAATGGGTGACGCGGGCATGTTCAGGGCGCGATGAGAGATCTTCACGGTCGACAACCTCCTGTGGCTAAAGTCTAGCAGGCACCGATGAAGCTGGTAAGATTCCACTTCCAATTGGGAAGACGACTTTGTTTCGACGAATCCTGATCGCCAATCGCGGCGAAATCGCTCAGCGCATCATCCGCGCGTGTCGCGCCCTCGACGTGGAGAGCGTGGTCGTCTTTTCGGAGGCCGACCGCGACGCTCCCTGGGTCGCGTCGGCGGATCTCGCGATCTGCATCGGGCCCGCGCGGAGCGCCGCTTCCTATCTGGATGGCGCGTCTATTCTGATCGCTGCCGAGCAGTCCGACTGTCAGGCGATCCACCCGGGGTACGGTTTCCTGTCGGAGAATGCGCGTTTTGCCGCCCAGTGCCGGCAGATGGGGATCGCGTTCATCGGTCCGCCGCCGGCGGCGATCCGGAAGATGGGGGACAAGGCGATCGCTCGACAGACCATGCAGGCTCTGGGAGTGCCGACGTTGGTCGGCTCGTCGGGAGTCCTGTCGGGGCTGGATGAGGCGCGTGAGGTGGCCACCCGCGTGGGGTTTCCCGTTCTGCTGAAGGCCGTCTCCGGTGGAGGGGGCAAGGGGATGCGTCGTTGCGCGGACGCAGACGAACTGGAGCGCGGTTTTGCGGAGGCCACCCTCGAGGCAGGTACGGCGTTCGGCGATTCGAGCCTGTACCTCGAGAAGTTCTTGACCTCTGCACGACACGTCGAGTTTCAGATCGTTGTGGATGCACGCGGGCGGGCTATTCACCTCGGCGAGCGAGACTGCTCGATCCAGAGAAAGCATCAGAAACTTGTCGAAGAGTCCCCGTCGCCCGTGGTGAGTGACGACGTTCGTCGGAAGCTCGGTAAACGGGTCGCCGACGCCTGCGCCGCGTTGGGCTATCGCGGCGCGGGAACGGTCGAGTTCCTTCGGGACTCCGACGATCGTTACTACTTCATGGAGATGAACGCCCGATTGCAGGTCGAGCATCCGGTCACCGAGATGGTTTACGGGGTCGATCTGGTTGTGGCTCAGTTCCGGATCGCCAGTGGGCAGGCCCTCGATCCGGCGATGGTCGCCGCCGGCAATGAGACGCGACCGCAACGGCATGCGATGGAATTCAGGATCAACGCCGAAGACCCGGTTCGGGAGTTCGCGCCCGATCCCGGTGTCATCGAGGGTCTGAGGTTACCGCCGAAGCAGATCGACGGAGCCGAGGTTCGCTGGGACTCGGCCGTTGTCGAGGGCTACCGCATCCCACCGCACTACGATTCGATGATCGGAAAACTTATTGTCTCCGGGAAGGATCGCGAGGCGACTCTGGCCGCTTCGCGCAAGGCGCTGGACGCGATGCGCATCACCGGGGTTCACACGACGATTCCATTCCATCGTAGGCTGTTGGAAGACGGTGCATTCTGCCGTGGGGAGTTCGACATCGAGTTTCTCCAGCGTGGCGATCTACTGAAGTCGCTCGCGATCGATCCTGCGACGAAGAAGGAGTAGTAACTTGGCCCGGGTCATTCTAGAACCGATGGGACGTGAACGGCAGCAGTGGCTGCCGGATGACGAGTTCGAGTCACGTCGTGAAGCGATGGAGACTCGAATCCGGGAGCTGACGACGTTGCGTGACGACGTTCAGGCCGGATGGGGCGAGAAGTACCACGCACGGGTCAGAGAGAAGGGCAAGCTGACCACCTGGGATCGGATCGAGGCTCTGCGGGATCCCGACTCGGAAGTGTTTCCGGTAGGCTCGCTCGTGAACCACGGCGAGGAGTTCGGCGGACGCACCTCACCCGGGGCCGGCGTCGTCACCGCGTTCGTCCAGATCGAGGGGCGATTCTGCGTCGTCATCGCCAACGACAACACGGTGGCATCGGGCTCCTGGTGGCCACAGACGCCGGAGAAGACACAGCGCGCCCAGGAAATGGCCCTGCGACTCCGTCTCCCTGTTGTCTATCTCGTCGACTGCTCGGGGTTGTTCTTGCCCGAACAGGCGCGGACGTTTCCCGGTCAATACGGTGCCGGGGGCATCTTCCGTATGAACTCCCTGCTGTCCGACGCCGGGGTGCCACAGATCGCCGGTGTTCATGGGGATTGTATCGCCGGTGGCGGATATATGCCGATCATCAGCGACATCGTCTACATGACGGAGCAGGCGTACATGGTGATCGCGGGCGCCGCGCTGATCAAGGGTGCCAAGTCGAAAGAGATCACCTCCCTCGATATCGGGGGCGCGGATGTTCATGTGCATCTGTCTCGTTGTGCCGATCATCGGGTCCCTGATGACGAGACGCTGTTGTTGAGAATCCGTGAGGAGGTTCGTCGCCTCCCAGGCACCGCCGCCGACTACTACCGCTACGGGGAAGATCCGGCAGAACCGCACTGGGCCCCGCAGGATCTCGACGGGCTGTTTCCGGAAGATCATCGGATGGTCTACGACGTGCGAGAGGTGTTGGCGCGACTCGTGGACAACTCGTTGTTCTGGGAGATGTTTCCCGATGTGGGCAAAGAGATGGTCTGCGGGGTGGGCCGGGTCGGCGGCCTGTACGCCGGCTTCATCGCAAACAATCCCGAGCTGACTTCCGATCCCGATGACCCTTCCGTGCCACGTCCCGGGGGCATCCTTTATCGCGACGGCATCGCGAAGATCTCGCAGTTCTCTCGTTGTTGCAACGACGACGGGATCCCGATCATCTGGCTTCAGGACGTCTCGGGATTCGATATCGGCGTCGAGGCCGAACGTCAGGGACTGCTGGGCTACGGATCGAGTCTGATCTACACCAACTCGACCAACACCGTTCCGATGTTCACGGTTCTCCTACGGAAGGCGTCGGGGGCGGGGTATTACGCGATGGCCGGATTGCCGTATCAGCCGGTGGTGCAGTTGGCGACACCGATGACTCGACTGGCGGTCATGGAAGGGCGAACGTTGGCGATCGCCGCCTACCGCACCAAGCTGGACGAGCAGTTCAAGGTGCTGGAGGGTGACGACGCGGAGAGCACGCGGGAGGGAATGGCCCGTACCGAAGCTCGAATTCAAGAGGACATGAATCCGGTGGCGGCGGCCGCGCGACGGGATGTGGATGAGATCATCACGCCCGGCGAGATACGCCCGTGGTTGGAGGCCCTCGTCAGGATGGCCTACCAGTCGACCGGCTATCGACGAGTGAAGAATCCTCGCATCTGGTCCCTCCACGATCAGGCGAGGTTGCAATCGTGAGTTCGTCGCCCGACCTGGTGTACGCCGAGCTGGAGTGCGTCGTCGAAGAGACCGAGCAGGGACTTCAGGTAATTGCCCCGGCGATCGGCTGGTGGGTCGGGCCACCAGCGGTCGGAACACGAGTCACGTCCGACGACGCAGTGGGTATCCTGGAGCGGCTTCATCGACGATTCCGACTCGTGTTACCACGCCACGTCGGAGGGCGGGTCGTTGACGGGGTGGCGGGTAAGCGAACGCGTGTCGCGATCGCCTACGGCGAGAGACTACTGACCCTCGACAGGAGCGCGGCGCTCGTCACCGACGACAACGACGCCGCGATCAACACCGCTTCGTCGGGTAGAACGATCCAGATCCTCGCACCCACCGCCGGTGTGTTTTACTGTCGTTCCGGTCCCGACCGTCCGCCCTTCGTCACCGTAGGCGATGCCGTGGTGGTGGGGCAACCCGTCGGTCTCCTCGAGGTGATGAAGACCTTCAGCCAGATCGTCTTCTCCGAGGAAGACGGCTGCCGCGAAGCCCGCGTCAGCGAGATCCTGGTGACGGACGGCCAGGAGGTGCGAGCCGGTCAACACCTTCTCACGCTCGAACCTGGCGAGGCGTAACGCTACCAGTTGACGAGATCGCGAACGGCATCCTGAATGTCGGCGACCTGCGGCAGGATGAAATCTTCCAGCTCCGGCGCGTAGCCGACGAACGTATCGGTGGCGGCCAGCCGACGCACGGGTCCGTCGAGCTCCGTGTACATCTCCTCCGATAGACGCGCAGCGATCTCCGCTCCATAGCCCCATGACTTCGCATCCTCGTAGAGGACGAGACACTTGCTGGTCTTTCGTACGGAGTCCCGGATGGAGTCCCAGTCGACAGGCGATAGCGTCCTGAGATCGAGGATGTCGGCAGTGATGCCCTCGTCCCGCAGCCCACGGAGTGCCTGCACCGACCGATGGACCGTCGCGCCGTAGGTCACGATGGTGATGTCGTCGCCTTCCTGGACACGGTGGGCCTTCCCGAACGGGATCATGTAGTCGGGTCCCGGATAGACACCCTTGTTGTAGGTCTGGCGATACAGGTGCTTGTGCTCGAGGAACAGGACGGGATCGTCCGCCCGGATGGCGGTGCGCAGGAGTCCGTTGGCGTCGAGCGCGTTTGACGGACAGACAACCCGTAGGCCGGGGTTGTGGGTCAGAAGCGAGGCGCCGGATTGACTGTGATAAATGGCCCCGCCGCGAATGTAGCCGCCATACGGCACGCGGATCACGACCGGGCAACTGAACGCATCGGCGGATCGCCAGCGCATCGTCGCCAGCTCGTTGCGGATCTGATGGTAGGCGGGCCAGATGTAGTCAAAGAACTGGATCTCGACCACCGGACGCAGACCTCGAAGGGCCTGACCGATGGCGCGGCCGACGATGTTTGCCTCGGCGAGAGGGGAGTTGAAGACGCGGGTCGCACCAAACTCGCGCTGCAGGCCCCATGTCACCTTGAACACACCGCCCTTGCCCTTCACCTCGTCCAACGCTTCCGGTCGAGCGTCCGCGACGTCCTCGCCGAACAAGAGGATTCTGGGGTCGCGACGCATCTCGTCCCGCATGCAGCTGTTGATCAGATCGACCATCGTCGTCGGTTGTCCATCGGTGGCCGGTTGGCTTTCGAACAACGAGGAGGTCGGGTCGACATCCTCGGAGTAGACCCAGCGAAGCGCCGACTCGGGCTCGGGACGCGACGCCTCGAACGCACGGTCAGCCGCCTGTTGGATCTCTTCATCGAGTTGTTGGTCCAGCGCGGTCAACACCTCTTCGTCGACGATGCCCTTCTCGACGAGAAGGCGGGGGAAGGTCACCAGGGGGTCGCGGGCGGCCTCCTTCTCGCGCTCCGCCGCGGTCTTGTAGTGGCTCTCGTCGTCGGATAGCGAATGGCTATAGGGACGGATCACACTGGCGTGGATCAACGCCGGCCCCTTGCCCTGGCGACAATGTTTGTGTGCCCGTTCGAGGGCCTTCACGCTGGCGACGACGTCGCAGCCGTCGACGTCTTCGATGTGGAAATTCGGATAGGCGGCGACCAGCTTGCTGATGCTGCCGCCCGGGGTCTGGTCGGCAACCGGGACGGAGATCGCGAACCCGTTGTCCTCGACCAGGTAGACCACCGGCAGCTTCATGTTGGATGCGGTGTTAAGCGATTCCCAGAACTCGCCCTGGGACGTCGTCCCATCGCCGGTGGTCACGAGAACGACTTCGTCGTCGGCTCGGTCGACGTCGGTTCCCTCGATGTTGCCGCCATAGCGACCGGCCTCTGCGGCACCGACGGCTTGCAGGAACTGGGTGCCTGTCGGAGAGGACGTATTGGCGATGTTGAGCGGTCGAGAAGAGAAATGGGCCGGCATCTGGCGACCGCCACTCTGGGCGTCCTCGGGGGTTCCGGCGGCCTGCAGGAACATCTCGTAGGCGGACAGGCCAAGGCCTGCGGAGGCGGCTCGATCACGGTAGTAAAAGAAGAACCAGTCCTTCCCCGGCTTGAACACGTGGCCGACGGCCGCGCCGATCGCCTCGTGGCCGACACCGTTGATCTGGAAGAAGATCTTGTTCTGTCGCTTGAGCTGGATCTCCTTGTCGTCGACCTTTCGCGAGATCAACATGGTCCGGTAGAGATCGAGAAGTTGCCGTCGGTCCAACCCATCAAGCTTCTTTTTTGGAGTCTCAGTCTTCGGCGCCACGCTTGCTCCTAGATTCGGGCCCTCAAGGTCGAGGGGGTTTCGGTCGGCGCGTCGAAGCCCGTCGGATCCTCAGGGGGTCTCGGGTGACGCGGCCGCTCGGTCAGATCCGTCATTATAGCCATTTTCTTCCCCTACGTCGTCGCCATCCTCCCGATCGGGCGGGACGAGCGAGAGCACGACCACCGAGGCGGAACGGGGGTCGTAGCCCTGTCGGGCGACGAGAATCAGCCCATTCGGGGTGACGACGGGGGAACCGACCAGGCGATCGTCGGGGTTGCTGAGGCTGTAAGTGGCCGCCGTGGAGCCGTTCAGGGGGTCGAGGGCCAGCATCTTGCGTCCGTCGTCGGGGATCACGAGGATGACCTTGGCCTCCGCCCCTTCGGGGTGATCGATATCCTCGATCGGTGCCGAGACGAGGGAGCGGGAGATTCGCTGTCCCAGATCGGCCACCCATAGACGATGCCCGTTTCGCCGACGGACGCCGTAGATCTGGTTGTCCAGTGAAGCGAAGACAATCCGCCGATCATCGACCAGGGGGGGCGCCGGTGTGTGTCCGGACACCCGAAGCCTCCACAGCCGTCGCCAGCCCCGACGACACGACCCGCAGCGCTTCTCGGCAACGAGCCAGCCGTCGGGATCGGTCCGAT
>Ga0224508_10000059_pt1 | contig 133691 bp, 138 predicted proteins | sample SF_Jan12_sed_USG_4_FD_170157 | JGI IMG/M metagenome (GOLD analysis project Ga0224508, IMG submission 170157) | Sediment microbial communities from San Francisco Bay, California, United States - SF_Jan12_sed_USGS_21 | ecosystem: Environmental > Aquatic > Marine > Sediment | place: USA... | reverse complement strand
ATCCGCGAGAGGTCCCTGACCCTCCCCCCGGTGGGGGGAGGGAATAAGAAAGCAAGTAAAAGTATCCGCGAGAGGTCCCTGACCCTCCCCCCGGTGGGGGGAGGGAATAAGAAAGCAAGTAAAAGTATCCGCGAGAGGTCCCTGACCCTCCCCCCGGTGGGAGGAGGGAAAGAAACGCGTGCCGGTCCTGAGAAATAACCGCCAAACTCATCAGTGGCGGGGAGGGAAAAAGCTAGCGGAAGCTGACGCGAAAGAACAACGAATAGAGCACCGGCACCACACCCAGGGTGAGTATGGTCGCAAACGACAGTCCAAAAATGATACCGATCGCCATGGGTTCCCACATCGGGCCACCGCCTAACCACAACGGCATCATCCCGCCGGCCGTAGTCGCCGTGGTTAACAAAATCGGACGCAGCCGTTGTTGAGCGGCATGAACTACTGCATCAGCAGGATCGCGACCAGTGTCTTCTATCTCAATGCGAATGCGATCCAGCAACACTATTGCGTTGTTAATCACAATCCCCGCAAGTGAAATGATACCGAGCAATGTCATGAACCCGAAATAGGATCTGGCTACAAGCAAGCCAAAAATGACACCGATCAGACCGAGCGGAATAGTGATCAGGATGATTGCCGGACGCCGCAGTGAATCGAACTGTCCGACCAGCAGCAGCAATATGATCAGGCCGGCAATAGGCAGTTTCGCCGCTATCGATGCATTGGCCTTGCCGGAAGTTTCCGCCTCACCGCCGAATTCCCAGCCAAAACCAAATGGTAATTTCGCCGAATGCTCCACGAGCCAGGGTTCGATTGCCGCATTCACTTCGGCAGCGGTAACACCGGGTGCCGTCAGCGCTTCAACATTGACGGTTCGAACACGGTCGCGACGTTGAATACGCGCCGGTTGCCACACGACCCTGGGTTCAGCGACCTGAGATAGCGGAACGGAACTACCCATCGCCTGGGAATACACGTTGAGCGCGCCAATCTGGTGCGGATCGACCTGACCGGAGCGCTCCGATCGCATTACGATAGGGATCAGCTTGTCATCTTCGCGAAATTCTGTCGTTTCCAGACCCGTGAGGAAAGTTTGTAGCGAGACCGCGATGTCCTGGTGACTTACGCCTGCCCGGCGCGCGCGCGCCTCGTCGATTTCGACGATAACTTTCTTCGAGCGTACGCCCCAATTATCGGCGATCTGTCTTGCACCTGGGACTTCGCGTAGCCGTTGCTTGGTCTCATCGACAAACGAAAAAAGCGTGTCGTCCTCGCGACCCGAGATCCGAATCGAAACGGGTGGCCAGGCCGGCGCGCCCAACGGCAACGGACGAACGGTTGGATTGACGTCAGGAAACTGGTCCAATATGAAACGCTCTATCGACGGAATGATTTTACTTTTCATCGACGCCAGGTCGGTCGTGGTGGCCATCACGAGGGCATAATTGGGCGCGGTCGGTTCCGGGTTGTATGACAGGATGAACCTGGGCGCACCAGAGCCTACAAAGGTGCCCCAGCGATCAATCCCCGGTGTGTCCTCAGAGGCCATCAGGTTATCCAGCATGAATTGCTCGGTTTCGCGCACCACTTCGTCGGTGCGTTCGATCGGCGAGCCTTCGGGCAGCTCGAACTCAATCGTAAAGGTGGGGCGGTCGTTTGGCGGAAAAAAGATATTGGGCACTAGCTGGAAGCCCTGCATCGCAATAAAGAAAATTGCAATTACGGCCGCGAGACTGACCCAGCGATGATGCAGCATCGCCAGCAATAACCCCCGATACGCGTTGTAGAAGCGTGTATCAAAGGTCTGTTGCGATGGCTGCACTTTGAGAAACGACACACATAACAACGGAATGAATGTAAGTGCAATGACCCACGAGCAAAGCAGCGTGATCGTCACAACCTTAAACAAGGGGGCTGTGTACTCACCGGTCGTGGATTCAGCCAGATAAATCGGTAGAAATGCGGCAGCCGTGGTTAGCGAGGCAATCAACAACGGCATACGCAGTTCGGAGGCCGAGTCGATCGCGGCCTGCTTGGCTGACTTACCACCTTCCATCTCGACCATGATCGACTCCGACATCACGATCGCGTTATCGACCAACATACCCAGCGCGATGATTAACGATGCCAGTGACATCTGATCGAGTCCGATGCCGAACACGCCCATTACAAACAACGCCGCGGCGATAGTCATCGGGATCAGGGAAGCCACGATCAAACCAGTTCGCAGACCGAGAAAGGCGAGCATCACTAGAACAACAATGGTTACAGCCTGAAGGACGTTGCTCGTGAAATCATCGATTTTTTTATCGACGATATCTGCCTGGAACTGCAGTTCGTCAAACTCAACGCCGATGGGATAAATGCCACGTGCACGATCGATAACGGCACGAACGCTGTGCCCCATGTCCAGTATGTTGCCGCCCTCGCGCAGCGACACCGCCAGCATCAGGCTGGGCTCGCCAGTCGTGCGTACCAGCGTATCGGGTGGGTCCTCGTAACCACGGCGGATATTGACCAGATCCTGCAGACGCAATACGTCACGACGGCCCGGGACATTGATAACAGTCCTTCGCAGTTCATCGAGACTCTCGTAGTTACCGGACGGTTCCAGAACGATTTTTTCGAATGGCGTACTGAAATCGCCGCCGGGCAATACAATATTGCGCGATTGCAAAATACGTTGCAGCTCGATCGGAGACAATCCGAATTCGGCCAGACGCGAGTTGTCGTATTCGACAAAGATGCGCTCCTCGCGGGCGCCGTATATTTCTACCTTTGCCACTTCGACGATCAGCAGGAGTTCATTGCGTACTTCTTCGGCGATATCTTCCAGCTCACGGCTCTCGAAGCCGTCACCGGTAACGGAAATAATCGTACCGAACACGTCGCCAAACTCGTCGTTCACAAAGGGACCGATCACTCCTTCCGGAAGGTCTCCCACTGCGCTATCGACTTTGCGGCGAAGCTTGTCCCAGATGGGACGCATCTCCTTATAACTTTCCTTGATGTCGACATAGATGACGGAAATACCCACGCGTGAATTGCTACGCACCGAGTCGAGTTCCGGCATTTCCTGTATTGTCTTCTCGAGCTTGTCTGTGACCAGCAACTCCATGCGTTCCGGGCTCGCCCCCGGAAAGAAGGTCTGTACCATTGCGGTGCGGATGATGAAACCGGGATCTTCGTTGCGAGACATGCCGTTATAGGCATTGACGCCGGCAAAGAAGATCACCGCCAGTGCAACTGCCGTGATGCGCTTTTTTTCGATTGCAAAATGAGTAATGTCCATTAGATGTCGATCAGGGTTTGTTCTGATCCATCAGGCGAACCTGCATGCCTTCACTGATACGTCGCACGCCGGCAGTCGCGATCAGTTCGCCCTCGGACAAACCCGTTGCAATTAACAGGCCTTCGGCGAGTATTCCGCCCACTTCAACGGATCGGCGGTGCGCAAACCATTGGTCCTGATCGTCCGCTTCGAGCACGTAAACATAGTTACCCTCGCGGTCTTCACCGACAGACACCGGCGGAACAACGATTTGTCTCGTGCCCCCTTCCAGTGGCAGCCGAAAACGCACGTCTGCCGCCATGCCCGAACGAATTTGTGGGCAATCGCCTGTCACAACGACGGTTACCGGATAGGTCGTACCAACGGCGGCAATCCCAACCTCGGTAACTCTTCCGCGTATCAGAGAGTCCGGCAATGCCGCGATCGTGACGTCGACTTCGCTGCCTTGACGAATACGCCCGATAAAAGTCTCCGGCACCGCAACCGAGATCTCCGAGCAATCGCCACAGTTAAGTTGCGCGATGGGCTGGCCGGCGGCAACGTTCTCGTTTTCTTTTGTGTAAACCGCAGCTACCGTGCAGTCCTGTGGCGCGGTGAGACGTGTATAGGAAAGTTGCAATTGAGCCGCCTGGAGTTGCTGATTGGCGGCATTGACCATTGCTTCAGCTGACTCGGCACCGGCGCGAGCAGCATCCAGTTCACCACGGGAAATATTGCGATTCTCATAAAGGCTGCGCGCACGTTCGTATGATGCTTCGGCGTTACGCAGCTGCGCGCGTGCTTGTGCGAGCCCCGCCTGGGCTTCCTGGGTGCGGACCTGATAGTCCTTACGATCTACTGCCGCGATCCTTTGTCCACTGCTTACGACATCCCCAACCTCGATCGGAAGCTCATTCACGGTGCCCTGCACTTTGAAACTCAGGTCGGTCTCCAGCGCAGCATGTGCGGTACCCGAGAAGACACGTAGTTCCTCGGAGCCCTGCCGGTCGACTCTTTGATAACGCACCGGTCTGACGATCGGTTCGCCCGGTGGAGGTGGCTCACTACAAGCGGTTGCGAGTATTGCTACAGCCACGAGTATTACGGCATTCAGTTTGTGCATGAGACTCGTACCCCTATCGTCTCAGTGGCGAGACGCCGTGTTCGCTGAAATAGGCTTCGACGCTTTCATACCAGGCCTGGCTACTTGGTGGATCCAGTACCAGGTCGAAATTGCCCCGTGCCCGCAAAATCTCCATATAATCGATCAGAAAGGCATATTCTGCCTCTGCCGCTGCAAGCTTGGCCGACAGTGCGGCGTCTTGTGCATCGATCAGATCGGTAACCGACACAGCGCCTTTGGAATAAGCATCGATTACCAGATCGAGGTTGGCTGCTGCTGCTCGCGCCGCATCCTGCGAGAGTTCTATCGCGGGGAACGAGCCGCCAACCTGGTGCAACGCCGCGCGCATACGGGCTTCGATATTTTCAGACAAGGCAGCGTATTGGCGCTCGAGCTGGGAAAGGGTATGTCGCGATCGCGAAAGTCGGGACTTGAGTGCGCCGCCACTGAATAGCGGTAACGAGGCGCTCACGCCTATAGTCCAACTTTCGTCATCTAGCATCAAACCGGTTCGGTCCGATCCTGCGCCACTTCGATCGATGTTGTTGCCCGCATCGGCAGACAATGCGATGTCGGGCACATACCACGCCCTGCGAGCTGCCAGTACGTCGCGTTGTTGTGCCTGTACGTTGGATTCAAACTGACGCAGCTCTGGTGACAGAGACATCGCTTCGGCTACAGAGAAATCTATGAACGTTTCCCAGACAACCGGGTTACCTATGAAGCTGTCGAAACGCGGGTCATTCAGCACCGCGAGTGTTTCGTCCAGACCGTCTCGCACGGTTGTCACTGGTTCAGCCTGGGGCCGGTTCATCACGCGGTTAAGCTCCGTCAGAGCACGGAAGCGTGTCGCCTGCGCCGACAGCACGTCCTGGCGATCGCGTGCAATCTGGCTCTCCCAACGCAATACGTCTGCCCGTCCGGAAGCACCGACAGACTCTCGCACACGTGCGAGTTCCAGGTTTGTGCGTGTTACTTCCAGGTTGGACCTGCGTACGGCTTCAAGAGCCTGTGCACGGAGCAATGAGAGATAGGCAGTCGCAGTCCCTTGCAAAGTATCCAGTATTGTCGACTGGTACCCTTCGCCGGCAGCATCCGCGAGACGCCGCGCGATAGCCAGCGAGGCGCGAGCCTGTTCGGAATAAATGATCTGGCTGCCACCGACGCCGGCATCCAGACTCTTTTCTGCCTGCACCAGTGGGTTCGCTCTGTCGGAATCAATCTGGCTGCGTGTCGCTGAAACATCGAGTTGCGGTAATAGAGTCGACCGCGCTGTCTGCACGTCATCTTCGGCGATTCTGATGTCGAACTCCGATGCCTGCAGCAACAGATTGGTTTTTATCGATTCGATCATCGCGTCATACAGACCCAGTTTCCGGGCGTCTGCGGGCTGTTCGTCGTTGATTTTCTCGGCATCGATCAGCACCGCCCACCGTGGTAGAAAACCGATCGCGCGTGCGGTGCGCATGTTGATAACAAGCCGACGACCGAGACGGAACCCGACTTCGATCTCTCCAGCATCCTCGCCCAATAGTATTCGTTGCAGGTTCAGACCGATACGGCGAGCAAAACGAGTGTCGTCTGATGGCAAACCGCCAATCGTCATTAATAAACCGGCCTCGACTTCGCTGCGGCCCAGTAGTGACAAACTGGGTAGACCACGTTTGACCAGACCCGCCGCGAGTCGCTCGATTCCATCGGCAGGTAATCGCCACAACGGCGTGACATAGACCGCATCGGTCTCGGCCGGCAAGACAGAGAGTATGTTGTCGACAGAATCTTTGACGGCGACGATATCTATCGCGAAACCCAGATCCCTCGCCAGCTGTGCCGACTTCGTCCGAAATTCCGGGACCGCGCCCATCGACGTTTCGTCGGCGATGATTGTGAGATGACTAAAGCCGACGGTCCTGTGAAAAGTACTGAGCTCTTCATCGATGCCCTTGAAGCTTGAAATGTAGACAAAGTTTCTGCGTCCACTAACACCATTGCGAAACGGGAACCCCTGGAGTTCAGCATCGGGAACCACTGCCGCTATGACCGGTTTGGCCAGCCGTTCGATGCGGGCCACCTCACTCGACGCGAGCAATCCCAATGTGATGATTACGTCGACTTGTGGGTCCCGCAACGTTTCGGCCAAGGCTGTGCGCACCCCGTCAGGTGTCCAGTCGCCGTGCCGCAGTTTTTCTTGCGGAAAGCTGACATCGAACTCGTCGCCGAGCAGACTCGCCACCTCTTGTTTGACCAGATCCAGAGTTGTGCCTTGTCTGGCGGTCGGCCCGTCGATAACCACCCCGACCGCGACAGCCAAGGCAGTATCACAAGCCAAAAAGACCATGATCGCCGTCAGAAACAAGTCTCGAATCGATAGCAAAAGATGCCTCGCTGGCGCCGTGACGCCGCTAATGTTTTTCCCTTTGATGCCGCCGTGTCGCCACACCGGTACAGGCCCCCAACCCACGGACTATTAAAGCCCATTTCGATAATTTATTCCCTCCCCCCTTTTTTTGGCGATTTGCGTGTGTTGAGACACACAGACAGTAAGTCGCGTAGCGACACTGTCGTGAGGCCAAAGGCCGAGCTATTGGCTAGGGTGGGGAAGCGATCGCGGCAGGGAGCCGCTTACTGGGAGGCGCCGTTGCTGCGACCGATTTGATCGACCGGGATGCCGACTGCAGGTACTGGCCGCGAAGTGTAGGTAATCGGCACTTCCGGTGCCATCGGTCCGTCGGTGCGTGGTCCGCGTAGCGCAACTTTCAGCGCCTTCAGTGGATTCGCAAACGTGTCGTTAACGGCCGTTCCCTCATAACCACAGTGCGCCATGCAGTTATCGCACTTCGGATTGTTACCGGTGCCGTACTCATCCCATGGTGTATTTTCCATCAGCCCCGCATAACTGTCGACGTAACCCTCATCGACTAGCAAATAACACGGTTTCTGCCAGCCAAATACGTTGTAGGTGGGATTACTCCACGGCGTGCAATGATATGTCTGGTTGCCTGCAAGAAAATCGAGGAACAGGCTGGACTGGTTGATACGCCAGTCTCGTTTACCTTCCTTGCCACGCCGGAAAATTTCGCGAAACAGTTCTTTGCTCTGCTTGCGTTGCAGGAAGACATCCTGGCGTGGTGCATGCTGATAACTGTAACCGGGCGAAACCGTCACACCCTCAACACCCATTCCCATGGCGTGGTCAAAAAACTCGGCTACGTCCTGTGGATCCTCGCTGTTAAACAACGTGCAGTTCACTGTGACACGGAAACCGCGCTCTTTGGCCTGCTCGATAGCCAGCACCGCTTTGTCGAAGACGCCGACCTGGCAAACCGACTCGTCATGACGTTTGCGGTTGCCATCGAGATGTATCGAGAAAGTCAGATAGGGTGACGGCTGATAGTCATCCATGCGTTTACGCAACAGAATAGCGTTGGTGCAAAGATAAACATACTTCTTGCGCTCAATTATGCCTGCGACGATCTGCGGTAACTCTTTGTGGATTAATGGTTCGCCACCGGCGATCGAGACTATCGGTGCCCCGCAGTCGTCCACCGCACGCAATGCATCATGTACCGACACGCGTTGTGCCAGGATATCTTTTTCGTAATCGATCTTGCCGCAACCGGCGCAGGCCAGATTGCATTGGAATAAGGGTTCGAGCATCAATACCAATGGATAACGCTCACGCCTCTTCAATTTCTGACGCAGGATGTAGCTGCCTACCGTGTATTGTTGTTTGAGAGGTATGCTCATATATTGCCCGCTAATGTTGCCAGTTCAGCGGCGAATTCACCGCGGATACGTTCCCACTCCATTCTAAACCATGGCGTAAAACCGTGCGGCTGTTCGCCCATCTCACGCTCCAGATCTTCAATGGCGATCCAGCGCCAGGCGGCAATTTCGTTGCGATTGACCCGAATCATGTCGTCACTACGACCAATGTAGACCCAGCAAAACTCGTGTTCGGCACCGAGCTCACCAAACTGCGCGTGATAACGAAAGCGGTACAAAAACTGCAAGTCGCTTCGCATGCCCAGTTCTTCGCGCAGTCTGCGATGGGTTGCATCATCGATGTCCTCGCCTTCGCGTGGATGGCTGCAGCAACTGTTGGACCAAAACATCGGCCATAGGCGCTTGGCGGCGCTGCGTTGCTGCATTAGCAATTCGCCTTGTTTATTGAAAATGAAAAGCGAAAAGGCGCGATGCAAAAGGCCTGTGCCGTCATGCACAGTTCCTTTGGATTCGAAGCCTATTTCCTGATCCTGCCCGTCGACCAGTACCAGCCGCTCACTCTCACTGGACACCACAGCAGAACGCAGTCCACCGTGATCAGCCAATCTCGACCTCCATGGCCTGGTAACCGGCATCGCGGATAGCTTTGACCACGCGTTGCGGATCTTCCGGGCAAATCGCGATGATGGAACCGCCGCCACCGCCACCGGTCAGCTTCGCACCCGATGCGCCGTTCTCACGGGCGATTTGAATTAGTTCCTCCACTTCCCAACAGGAGACCTGTAGGGCATTTAGCAGACCCTGATTGATATTCATCAACTCGCCCAGCTGGCCGATATTGTTTTCCTTCAGCGCTTCAACCGCATGTAACGCTAGCGCATCGATCTCATCGAAGATGCGCTCGTACAAGGTTTTGTTTTTCTCCCATGCGGCACGCACACGCGCGACCATCTTGGCTGTGAGACTCTCGACGCCGCTCATGGCGATGACGACAGGTATCTTTTGTGGAAAGCGCAGCTCATGCATCAGCGGTGGATCGCCGCGCTTGAACAACAATGTCTTGCCAAAGGTCGCCACCGTGTTATCAATACCGGACGGGTTACCGTGAGCTACCTTTTCACTCTCGTAAGCCAGCTGGTTGATTTCATTTTCGTCCAGCCCCAGTTCGAAGTGATCATCCAACGCCCGGATTATCGCCACGGCGGTCGCTGCGGAGCCACCCAGACCCATTGCGCGCGGGACGTTTGGATAGACCTCGATACGCATGGCCCGCCCGGTCAATCCCAGTTTCTCCAGTATCAAACCCGCAGAAATTTCAAACGAACGGCGTTTGGCGGCTTGCTCATGCATCCGGTATTCCACGCCCCAGCGCGGCACGACCAGATGGACACCCGTTTCGCAATCATGCACACGCGCCTGTACCGCCAGTTCTACTGGTGCGGCGATGGCATGACGACCATAAACAACGGAGTGTTCGCCCAACAGAATAATCTTTCCGTTGCCGGCCTTCGCGCCTTCTGCGTCTAACGGCTTCAGACCCGATGTGCCTCCCGGCGAGCTTTGTTCAACGACTTCGGTTACCAACTCCCGTGCTTTCCAGATCTTGATCGTTCCACTTTCGATCAATCGCTCGACCACGGTATCGAATACTTCCGGTGGCGCTTCGGCCGCCGTCACAACACTACGGGCGTGCAGTGTCATGTGGCCCGTTTGTATGCCCTCAGTCGCCAGTGCACGTAGTGCAGAGAAATTCTGTGCCAGCCCAACAGCACCCATGACCTCACCCAGCTCGCGTGAGCTTTTTACGTCCAGCATACGCATATTCATCGCCACAGTCGGATTGGACTCCAGGGGGCCACCGACTGTTCCAACCTTGAGCGGCATTTCGAGATCACCGATCAACGCGCCATCCGGGCCACGTGTCCAACGGCTCAGCGACGTGTAATGCGTACCACGAGCTGCATAAGCATGCGCACCGGCCTCAATAGCACGCCAATCGTTGCCGGTCGCCAGGGCGACGGCATCGATACCATTCATAACGCCTTTGTTATGTGTCGCCGCCCGGTAAGGGTCAGCCGCAGCAAATTCGCTGGCCAGTACAATTCCGTCACGCACTTCTTCGCCGTCGTAGCCTTTGCCACCGAGGTTATCGACCGGAATGCTGCAGTGAGCGCGTACGAGCGATCGGTCGGCCAGATTCGACAATATGCGCAAAAAAACCTTTCCGCCGGTGATTTTTTCAACCAATGGCGCTACGCCCTCGCACATTGTGTTGACAAGATTCGCACCCATTGCATCGCGTGTGTCCACCAACAGGTGCGCGACCAACATATCACCGACTTGTTCACTGGCGCCGGCATGTATTAACACTTCCATGTCTTTGGCGCCGCCGCCACGCGCCACCATGTTCGGGTGCAGGCTGTTTGCCAGATTGATTATTTCTTGTTTGTTATCCAATAAGGCCTGTCGTGCACGCGTCGTGTGCCGCAAATCGACCACCTGAATCTGCCCGATGAGCACCGAATCGGTGCTTTCGACACCAAAGCCGCCCGATTTTCTGATGAGCTTGGCAGCAGAACTCAGCGCGGCAACGATTGAGGGTTCTTCCACTACCAGCGGTATTACGTACTCGTTTTCATTAATAACAAAATTGAGACCCAAACCCACCGGCAATCCCATCACACCGATGACGTTTTCGATCATCTTGTCGGCGCGGTTGACGGTTAGCATGTGATCGCCACTGGTCAACGCGCGATAGTCCTCGCGATTGAGGACACCCAAATCGCGTGCGGCACGAACGCGTTCAGCGACTGACATTTTGTAGAACCGTGGGATGCGTGATGTGTGCATTACGCTGTACCTGAGTTTGGGGACTAGCCGGCCGGGCGGCTGGCTATTATGACGATTCCGATCCTGTGATGCATCCCGGCAATATTGCTTTCTAGCCGTTGGGGCTGTTGCTCATCGCCTGATACTGCTCCCCGTCGGCCAACGGTAGACCGCGGGCGACCAGATCGAAAGCCATTTTTAGTGCTGCGTTACTGGGCGCTGTGAGGTTGGCAGCCAGGATAGTTGACTTAACCGCGCGACGGGAGATTTTGACCTCGCCACCGGCGACAAAATCCGGGTTCTGGTGAATCTTGCGCAATGTAAGTACGGCCATGCCTATAGCCCACAAACAAAAACGGCGTATCCCGGTCTCGGCAGAGGGAATCAACTGCGTATAGGAAAGCGCGCTACGCAATCGCAAATGCGCCACTCCGATGAGTTGATTGAGGGCTTCACCAAACCCCTTGCGCGACTCTGGGTCCAGGCTGCCGAGATCGCAACCTACCTCTTCAAACACATCGCGAGGTAACCAGCACGCATCGCGAGTCCGGTCCTCCCATATATCCTTGAGGATGTTGGTCATTTGCAGACCCTGACCAAACGCAACCGAGAGATTCATTAACTCGGGGCGGGTTGCCTCAATATCCGGTGAATAATCACAAAACAATTCAGTAAGCATTTCGCCCACGACACCGGCAACAAAATAACAATAGCGTTCCATCTCATGCAGGTCTTCCAGACCACTGAGTCCTTCCGTATTCTGAAACTGCGACATGCCGTCACACATGATCGAAATACAACGTTCCAGCGAATCGCGTTGTCGTGCCGGTAATGCGCGCGTCGTGTGCAACACCTGCTGCGAATGCAATATGAGTTCGCGTTCCGCTGCAAGCGTAGTCTTAGACAGACGCGGGTGCAGTGATTTGGCAAATTCTGTCGCCGAAGTCTTGCCCTGTACAGCGGCGACAAACTGCTTGTGAAATTGTCGTTTCTCGGCCGGAGTTAGAGTTGGTTCATCTTCGATAGTGTCGGCAATGCGGCATAACAGATATGCATTGGTCACCGGCACGCGCAACGGTTCCGGCAACTGCGGGATGGTCAATGCAAAAGTTCTGGAAACGCCGGGCAGCAGCTCATCTTGCAAAGCGATATCTTCGGGCGACGGCGGACCGGCGGCAACGGCAACCGGGGTGGTATCGGGGGTGTCTTGCCGGGCTGTCTGAGCGTCGTACATCGGCCAATAATAGCTTAAAGTCCTGGGCCTCAACTAACTCAAGATTAGGCCCTTTTTGTCCACAACCAGTCGCACGATCCGCACGCCGGTCGCGCTCAGCGCTCGGCTAAACGACTCCAGAGGTGCGGCATCCATGCTGACTGCAATACCCAGATCTCCGCCCCCGGCACCGCTGGGCTTATAAGCCACATTGTTAGCATTTGCGACCTCCGCAATCTCGGTGTGGCCACCGGAAAAAATCGGCAGTGATGTCTGTGCCGCGAATCGTTTCAAAGCCTTCGAATAATTCTGTACAGCCTGCACCCAGGACGCAGGACTGTTGTCGAGGCCGCTAACGGCGGATCTTGCGCTACCGGCCAGCTCGTCAATCGCGTTGCGTCGCTCGCCGAGTGCATCCAGCCCACGGAGAAACGCCGACGTCGATGCGGCATGGCCAGTCCAGACACAGCGCATATGCAAACCATCCGGCAAACTCAGCGGAGTTGCCTCGGGCGGTTGTGACCTGAAGTTAATGACACCACCGTTCAAACTCGCCGCGATATCGAATCCGCTACCACGCCCGCCCTGCGCGACCTTGTGTGTTTCGATCAGCTCTGCCAAATCCGGAACTTTGCGACGCAGTGCAGCGGACGCCGCGACTGTCAGCGCCGCGCTGGAGCCAAAACCCATTTTGATACCGTCTTCAAAAAATGCCGCGGTATCGGTTTCAATGTGCACAGGTGTGCCGGACCAATATCTCGCAATTACCTGCGCCAGTATTTCCAGTCGAACGCTCTGGGAAGGATCAACGCCGAGCCAGCTAACGCGGCGATCCGCGTCAACACTAAAGCTTACTTCCCGCTCACATATCTCTGGCGCCGTCACCAGGTTTGTTTGCGCCGATGTAACGCGCACCTGTGCCCGCCTGTCGATTGCCATCACGATGGCGGGCGCGCCTTCTAAGACGGCAAACTCGCCAATCAGGATTAGCTTCCCGGGTGCTGTTGCCGTGCTAGTCAACGACTCGTGCTCCCTCGCCCAAACCGGTAAGCAAAACGTCCTGCACGCCCGAAATATCGCTTAAGGCGTCGGTCACTGTTGCCACGGCCTCTGGCGTTGAAATCACTTTGAGTTGCGGACCGGCGTCGATGGTGAAAAACACCGCATGTCCGCCACGACGCAACTGTCGAATGCGGTGGATGCCCTCCACCGTGGCGCCATGCCAGTACATCAACCCCGGTTGTGACGACATCGCCAGCGCATGCATCTTCAAGCAACTCAGCTCACTTACGTCAGCCAGTTTCTGAAAGTCGCGTTCAACAATCGCAACTCTTGCTGCCAACAGATCAGCTTCGGCACCATCCACCCATGCCGAATAATAGGATGACGTTTCGCGCGTCAGTTCCATACCTGCTGTCGAGCCGACTTTTTTTGCCTTGCGCGATATCACACCAACGGTGACCGCCAGTGGCCACTCAGCAGCATCCAACAAAGATGTAGCGATGCAATCAGCACCGTCTTCCCACTCGCCATGATGCAACTCGACAAAACCACCGAGTACGGAACGTGCCGCTGAACCGGAACCACGACGTGCCAGTTCTGACAACCGGCTTTGATCCAGCCCGAGATCCAGGGCCGCGTCGGCAGCCACAACCAGGGCAGCAAAGCCCGATGCCGAAGATGCCAGACCGGAACCTGTAGGAAAACTGTTTTCGCTGCGCACTTCGGCATGCGTTTGTACGCCCGCGATCTCGCGCAACAGGCTCAGACAATCGACCACGCGGCGTGTCTCACCGGCGTTGCTTGCGCCGTCGAGCAAAAAAACATCACTGTCCAGGGTTTCATCAAAACGCACTTTCGTTTTGGTATGCAAAGTGTCGAGCGTGATAGAGATCGAACCCACCGCGGGTAGATTCAATGCAGTGTCACGTTTGCCCCAGTATTTCACCAGAGCAATATTGGGATGCGCGAGTGCTGTCGCTTGTTTCACTGCAAGTATCCGTTTTCCGAAAACCAGTCCACTGCGTCTCTTAACGCCTCCATAGCTGGTCTGGGCTGGTAACCCAATTCATCGATTGCGCGTTGACTGGAAAAATACATGTGCTTGCGGGCGAGCTTTACGCCATCTACCGTCACCATCGGCGCTTTGTGGGTTATGCCTGCCACAGCTTCGGCGACGTGAGCAACCGGCAATAGCAAAGATACCGGTAACTTGATTTTTGGTGCACGAACGCCGGTCATTGCTGCCACCGTGGAGAAAATCTCTGCCAAAGTCATGTTCTCACACCCGAGCACGTAGTGGCGGCCGGAACGACCACTCATTGCAGCCAACAGATGGCCCTGTGCCACATCATCGACATGTACGATGTTCAATCCACTATCGACATAGGCCGGCATTCGACCCGCGGCGGCATCGACGATCATTTTCCCTGTCGGTGTGGGCTTGATGTCCCTTGGCCCGACCGGCGCAGAGGGATTGACGACTACAACGTCCTGTCCACCGGCCGCAGCCTCAAACGCAAGTTCCTCCGCCAGAAATTTGGAGCGTTTGTAGTGACCGATCATGTCGGCCACTGACACCGCTGTTGTTTCGTCTGATGACGTGCCATCGTCATTGATTCCAAGTGTCGCAACACTACTGGTGTACACGACGCGTTTTACATCAGCAAGTTGTGCAGCTTCGAGCAAAGAGCGCGTGCCATGTACGTTGATCTGATAAAGCACATCCGGGTCGGGCACCCAAAGTCGGTAATCGGCTGCGACATGAAACACGATGTCCATCCCGACGACCGCGTGCAACATCGAGCCGGCATCGATTAGGTCGCCCTGAACGATTTCCACGTCTATTCCGGCAAGATTCGCGTGATCGCTGGACGGGCGTGCCAAGACGCGAACCTGGTGGCCGGCATTTATCAGGGCACGCGCCACCGCAGAACCGATAAAACCTGTCGCGCCGGTAACCAGCGCTCTCATCGTTGCCGATCCAGCAATGCAGGAATGAGCAAAACGCTGAATGCCGTTGTCAGAATCATGCCGATAGTGAGCACCCTGCCCATACTCGCGCTGCCCGGGTGACTGGAAAACGCCAGATTACCGAAACTCGCAATGGTAGTCAGCGCACTAAAAAAAATCGCACGCGAGGTACTGCTGGCCAGCAGGTCAACAGCACCACTGCGCCAGCGATGCACCATGTGAATTCCATTGTCCACACCAACCCCGAGCAACAACGGTAAAGCTATAACGTTGGCGAAATTGAACGGCTGATCCACTAACACCATGACTGCGACCGTACCCAGACCCGCTGCGATCAATGGCACCAGAACGACGACAACCTGGCGGGCATTGCGCAGCAACACAAGCAATATTAGCGAGATCAATACGAAGGCGGTGATGAATGCCTGCCGAAACGCGCCCACTACGGCACGGCCGCCCTCACGTTGTAAAACCGGCAGACCCGTCGCAGCAGGTATCACAGCACGTACTGAATCGACAAACTCCGTCTTTGCGACATCGGTCTGTATCTCGACACGGCGGCGACCATCCGCGCTAATCCAGCGGTCACGCAAGGCAGTCGGCAAATCCTCGAGGGCAACCCGGTCGGCGCTCAATGCATCATTGAGCGCAGACAAACGCCCCGGCAAGGTGCCGACGAGCATTCGGTTCAGTAGCGTTAACCGTGGGTCGGTCCCGGTAGCAGCATTTGGCAGAAAACCGTCCAGCGCCCGTGCCAGGCGAGCGGCTTGCTGCGACTTCTCGTTTTGCAGGACATCCGACAGCTTGGAAATCGCTGCACGATCGCGGCCGGTATCGACAGAAGTATCTGTAACCGATAAATCCGGCCCCATTATTAATGCAATCTCTTCGATCAACGCCAACTTGTCGGGTTGCTCGGTCGGCACAAAATCGCCGATTGAGGACAGGGATTTGACGGTGTCTAGATTGCTTAACTCGGCACGTATGCGCGTCACATCACTGGCGTCGTTAGCGATAACTGATAATGAGCGCGGTGAGTATTGTGGATCGTCCAGCAAATCGTAATAGGTGGCGACCGATTCACTGGTAGCGTCACGCAGGTTGATCGGATCGCTGTCAAAGCCTGCGTACGGCAGTGCTGCCAGCGCTGCAATGCTAAGTACGGCAGCCGCCGGCAAAAGCAAACGGCTGCGGCTAATGCGTTGCATATGGCCCGTTAGCGAGACGGCCGATGCAAAACTCTGTGATTTGGGAAGCACCTTGAGCAATGCAGGCAACAAAGTCAGGGTCACGATGAGACTGATGTACATGCCCGTGCCGGAAATAATTCCCAGCTCCGACACGCCACGAAAAGTCGTCGGGAAAAACGCAAAAAATCCGATTGATGTCGTGACGGCACACAGCACCAACGAGGCTCCGACATCACCTGCGCTGTCTATTAACGCATCGTCTGTGCTGGCCCCTGCGGCCAGTGCTTCCCGGAAACGCAGACTATAGTGAATCGCAAAATCAACGCCTAAGCCGATGTACAAGACAGTAAACGCAATGGAGATGAGATTGAGTGAACCAATCGCGAGCGCTGCAAAAACAGCTGTGGCCAGCAAACCAGTGATGAGTGTCAACAATGTGGCACATACGAGCCATACAGAACGCATCGCGAAGTACAAAATCACCAGCACCATGACCAGTGCGAGTAAGCCTGCCGTCCGGGCGCCACGCGAAACACTGCTCAATTCTTCGTACTCCAACGCAACCGGCCCGGTAAGCCGAATCTTTGCGTCTAATGGCAGCGCTGCGGAAATAATCTGTTGCTGCTCACGGATTGCTGCCACAGCATCCTGTGCCGGATGCAGTCTTGCGAAATCCATCCTCGGACGGAAAACGACGACACGGCGGGCGGGTAATGGTGCTTCGTCGCTCATCAATGCCTGCCATGAAAGCGAGTGTTCTTTATCGTTGTTGAGCGCTTCGACGACGTCGGCAATTCTGGTCAACAGCAACGAGACATCAATGTCGGTGCCGTCCGCAGCCAATCCGCGAGCAATGGCATTGAACAAACCGGCCGTGGTCGGGTCGTCAGCCAATTGTGCAAGAAAGGGCTGAACCTGGGCTAATCGGTCAGCCAGGTCCGCCAACTGCTCGGAACTCAAGTATAAGAATGCATTTTGACGAAAAAACACGTCGCTACCGGGTGCAAACACTTCATGGAATAAGTCGTCACGCGCTGCCATCGCCATGTAGAGCGCATCGCGGGCATCATCAGCGTGATCTGCGTCCGGCGCATCGATCACCGCAACGAGGTTGTGATCTAGTTGTGGAAACGCCGCACGGTAATCACTAAACGCTTGTCGCCATGGCAGGCGTTTGGCAATCATGTCAGCCGTGCTCGTATTGATGCCTAAGTGGGTCGCAACAAACCACGCCATCGGCGCAATCGACAAAACTGCCAGCACCACGATTATTGGCGCAAAACGAATGACTAACGCGACCCAACGACGGACCAACCGCCCCGGCGTGTCGATATATGCCGTGTGATTCAAGGCCCGAGCAGACCTGGACCGGCAACACGGGACATGACGGTCAGTGTCCTGGTCGCCTTGCGGAAATACACTGCCAGCCGCAACATCGGGACAATATCGGCGGGCCGGCGGAGCAAGCCCTGCAGTGCCCCGTTGATTGTCGGGAAACCCTTTTCGTCAAGCGCACTGCTCAGTGCGCCGGGTAAGCTAAAGTCAAAAGGATCGGCGACTGCGCGCACGCAAACAAAAGGCACACCCGCTGCAACGGCGGTCTTTGCAATTGCACCAGACTCCATATCAACGGCGACCGCGCCGGTCTCGTTAGCCAATCTTTTTTTCTCGGCCATACCGGAAACAAGCTGGCCGCTCGAGTAGATCGCCTCATCATTGATTGTCAAAATCGAGTTAAAGTGATCCCGCAGACGTCCTGCCCAATAGCCATCAGTCTCATAGGCCGAATCGGCACATATAACCTTCTTGCTCAATAACGCGGTACCGGGTACCAGGTTCGGTGTCAAACCACCGGCTGTACCCCAGCTCACGACACCGGCGACATTCATAGTGAGCAGTTCTTGCATAGCACGACGTGCGTTATCCGGCCCGGCGCCGCACACGTACGCATAAGTGTTGCTTGTGAGTTCGAGGATTTGATTGAATGGTTCGCTCGCACCCAGCGCTCGGGCCTCGACCGGCATCGCTGCAATTACACCTACACGTTCGGACGCCTTATTCCGCAGTTTATCGAGAGTCATCGGCGTATCCGGGCTAAACTCATGAGACCGCTGGCAACCCTAACCAACGCGAGCATGACCCGCAACAAATATCAGCACCGTCCGTTTTATCTGCGTATGGCGAACCTCGCAGGGCACTTGCCCGGGCTTGGCGGATCGCTGAATCCGGATGGACTTACCAAGAAAGCGGTACAAAAAACGAATCTGTCGGACTTCGGGCTGGACAGTTGGCGTGATGGTTTTTTCAGGCTATGTGAATCGCTGGAAGATGAGGCAGAACTAAATTTTGTTGGACGCATGTCGGCGCGTTCTCACCTGACCCAGCTGTTGGTTAACCGGCTGCAGGTACAGGCCGCTCGTTCAAGCGATGTACGCATAGCTCAACAAACTATCCCGGCACCGGTGATTATCAGTGGGCTGCCCCGCTCCGGCAGCACCTTATTGCACGGCCTGTTGGCACAAGACCCGGCGATACGGGTGCCGTGGACCTGGGAAGTCATGCTGCCGTGTCCGCTGCCCGGCCAAAAACGAGCCCATGACCGGCGTCGCATAGAGCGCACCGACAGTATGTTGAAATGGGTAGACCGGTTAGCACCACGTTTTCGTACGGTGCACCCGAACGGTGCGGAGTTGCCACAGGAATGCATCGCGATAACCGCACATGAATTTGCCAGTGTCGAATTTCACACGACGTTTAATGTTCCGTCCTACCAGAAGTGGCTGGACAAGCAGGATGGGCTCGCTGCAATGCATTATCACAAAGTGTTTTTACAGCACCTGCAGATCCATGGCGAAGCTGGCCGCTGGTGTCTCAAGGCACCAGCACATCTGTACACATTAGCTGCATTGGCAAAGGTCTATCCCGATGCACGGTTTGTTTTTACCCAACGAGACCCGCTGAAAGTCGCGGCATCGATAGCGAGTCATGGCGTAATACTGCGTTCAGCATTCAGCGATGTAGTCGACATCGCAGCGGTCGCAGATTACTGGGTGAAATGGTGGGCCGAGGGCTGGCAACGCGCAAATCAATTCAGGACAGGTCACGCCGTGGTGGATCTGGACTACGAGACGCTGGTTGCCGATCCGATTCAAGCGGTTCGCACACTTTATTCGGGTCTCATGATGCGCCTGACAGATGAGGCCGAGCAAAACATGCGGCTGTTTCTGTCGGCCAACCCGCAGGACAAACATGGTCGTCATCGATATACGCTGGAAGAATTTGGCCTGAAACCGGCCAAAGTACGCTCACTCTTTGGCGGCTGACACTGCCATTACACGCGCCGGCAGTGGATAATGCGCGCGTGAGTTCCGCAACAGAAAATCTTGCAAACCACTGGATGCTCGATCCGGACGTCGTTTTTCTCAACCATGGCTCTTTTGGCAGCTGCCCGCGTGAGGTACTGCAATACCAGCAATCGCTGCGCGATCGCCTCGAACGCCAACCCGTTACTTTCTACGTACGTGATCTGGAGCAGATGCTCGATGACGCACGCACCGAACTGGCTGCCTTTGTCAATTGCGAAGCAAAGGATTTGGCATGGTTGCCCAACATTACAACCGGCGTCAATGCTGTCGTCCAGTCTCTGAAATTTTCGCCCGGTGACGAGTTGCTGGTTACCAATCATGAATACAACGCATGTCGTAATGTATTGGAATTTGTTGCCCAGCGCGATAAAGCGAAAGTGTTGGCCGTGAATGTGCCCTTTCCAACAACCGGTTTAAGCGAAATACATGACGTCATCATGTCCCGCGTCACCGATCAAACACGGATTGCCTTGCTTGACCACGTCACCAGTCAAACCGGTCTAATCATGCCACTGGAAACGCTGATTCCCGCGATGCGTGAGCGCGGTGTGCAAACGCTGGTCGATGGCGCTCATGCACCCGGCATGATTGATGTCGATATCACGGGGCTGGGCGCCGATTACTACAGCGCCAACTGTCACAAATGGATCTGTGCGCCGAAGGGCGCGGGTTTTCTGCACGTGAAGCCGGAGCATCAGGAAAACGTGCGCCCGCCAGTCATTAGTCATGGCGCCAATAGCCGGCGCACCGACCGCTCGCGCTATCTGGTTGAATTTGACTGGCCCGGCACCTGGGATCCCACTGCAGTACTCAGTGTGCCAGTGGCATTGAAAACACTGGAGTCATACTTGCCAGGCGGTTGGCCGGCCATTCGCAAACACAACAACCAGACGGTTATTGCAGGACGCAGATTGCTTTGTACGGCGCTGGAAATCGACGCGCCCTGCCCTGATGAGATGCTGGGCTCACTGGCATCGTTACCGTTGCCTGACAGCGACGGCCCGGCCTCGACTTCGGCTCTTTATGGCGACCCGCTACAGGCGGAATTATTACAACGATGGAATATCGAGGTCCCCCTGATCCCATGGCCGGCGCACCCGAAACGCCTGATTCGAATCTCGGCACAGCTTTATAACGGTATAACGCATTATGAACGGCTTGCCGGCGCCTTACGCGAATTGTTCCCGCAGGCCGCCTGACATGGCGGTTGAACTCTATTCGGATCTGAACGCGATACCCGCTGACACTGCACGCCTGCTCTCGATTCGATCCGGCGTACCGTTTTTTAAAAGCATCGAATGGTTTCGCTGTCTGGTACAACACGGGCTCGAACCGGCAAGGCTCCGTGTCTATATCGAACAAGCCCACGGAGACTCGCTATGTGCACTGTATTGCCTGGACGATCGTAAAAAACTGAAAGGGCTGGTCAATTTCTATACGACCGAGTACGGGCCTGTCATGAGTGGTTTGGATACCGATGCGGGCATGCGCTCAATCCTGTCGTTCATTGCGGCCGAGCGACCACGCCTTACGACTATAGATTTGCGAAACCTGCGTGAAGATGATCTGCAAAGTCTCAGCCGGGCACTGGATTCAGTCCGTTTTACGGCTCACGAATGGCAGCAATACAAGAACTGGTATCTCGACGTTGCGGATCAATCGTTTGAACAATATTACGCTGCACTCGCCTCGCAACTACGCAACACCATTGAACGCAAGAGTCGCAAAGCGGCCAGAGAACACGAATTACGTCTTGTTGTTTATCCCGATGCAAGTCTGACACTCGATGAAGCAATAAGACACTTCGAGACAGTCTACGCGGCAAGCTGGAAAGAAGACGAACCGTTTCCCGGATTCATGTCAGCCTTGATCAGAACCTGTCATGAACACGATATGGCACGCATAGGTCTGGCCTGGGTGGATGGTCAACCTGCGGCAACCCAATTTTGGATTAAGGATCACGATAGAGCGGTGATCTACAAGCTGGCCTACGACGAGAAATTTGCCGACCTGTCGATCGGCTCGTTGCTATCGAAGACCATGTTCCAACACGCTATCGATGTAGAAAGTGTTGCTGAGATTGACTACGGCGTCGGCGACGAGGCATACAAACGCGACTGGATGAGTGACTGCCGTCAACTAAGCGGCCTCATGGCCTGCAACCGCCGAACACTCGGCGGCCGACTGGCCAGTCTCCGCGAATACGTATCGTCAATAAAGCGGTAGATTCGCGCCTTGTGGCGGCGGTTATGGCCCCGATTCCTGCCCGCCAATTGGTATCATCAGTATTACTATCCGGCTAAGTTCAATGGGTGAGCCGCGAATAGCGGCGAACGCCTGGCCATGAAGGGCCGGGCCGGCGGTCAAAAATACGCGGCGCGAAGGCAAGGATGCCGGCTACAATCTTACTTACAAAGCGCGGGTGTAGTTCAATGGGTGAGCCGCGAATAGCGGCGAACGCCCGGCCATGAAGGGCCGGGCCGGCGGTCAAAAATACGCGGCGCGAAGGCAAGGATGCCAGCTACAATCTTACTTACAAAGCGCGGGTGTAGTTCAATGGTAGAACTTCTGCTTCCCAAGCAGATAACGTGGGTTCGATTCCCATCACCCGCTCCACCCTTTGACAAAAAAACCCCGGACTGAGCCGGGGCGTAGCGCGTCTTGTCGGTATTTTCTCAGGCGTTCTTTCTGCGCCCTGCAAAGCCAATTCCGGCGAGACCAAGTCCTAACAGGGTAATGGTGGCGGGTTCTGGAACGGTGGCAACTCCAATGACATGGTTCTTATTGTGTTGCTGACATAATGCAAACTAGGGAAATTAGATAAGTGCATGTCTGTTTTGGGTCGTTTCCTGCTAGTGAAAATTCTTCCTCTTAACGGCCGCTTCGAGAATAAAAGCTGTCAGTCTGACTACCATCAATCGTAACCGGCGGTCAGCCCTCTGAGCGGAGGTCAGAGCTGTAGGCACCGCGAGCCGGGAACTTGGGCCACTCACCACGCACTAATGGCAAATGGCGGCAACTTTTCACGAGAAACGACGACATAGCTTGTCAGGGAACCGATTGAAAAAATTGCCGCTAATGTTCATCATGTGTTGTGGTTGCAGTGCCGGGTCCGAGGGGCAGGATAGAAGAACATGCAGAAGCTCCATTTGTTCCCGTTGCTCGTCTTGGCCCTTGCCGGCTGTGGCGGTGGCGGTGGTGGTGGTGGTGGCGTCGCGCCTGACCCGGGCCCCGTCGCTGGCTTACCCGGACCGCTAACGGGAGTACTGACGAGAACCAGTCTGCCACCCCCGGCTACGCTGAGCGCAACGCCTGCCAACCTGGATCCCTTTATCGCCTTCGAATCCGGTCAGGTCCGGCCACTGGCGCTGAGTCACGACGGCGCGCGGTTGTTCGCGGTCAATACACCAGACAATCGACTGGAAGTTTTTTCGATCACAGGCGATCAGCTAACGCACAGCCAATCAATACCTGTCGGAATGGAACCGATTGCCGTTGCGATCAGCGGCGATCAGGCATGGGTCGTCAATCATCTGTCCGACAGTATCAGCGTCGTCAGTTTTTCCGAGTCGCCACCACGTGTGATCCGAACGCTGCTCGTGGGCGATGAGCCACGCGATATTGTGTTCGCCGGAGCCAATTTCGACCGGGCTTTTGTGACAACCGCTCACCGCGGTCAGAACAGTCCCGTAGACCCACAGTTAAACACGCCCAACATAGGCCGTGCAGATGTCTGGGTGTTCGAACGCGATAACCTCGGTAACCAACTCGGCGGCACCCCAACTCAGATTGTGACCCTGTTTGGTGACACACCCCGGGCGCTGGCACGCAACGCGGACGGCTCACGTGTTTATGCTGCCATCCTGAACTCCGGTAACCGCACCACCGTCGTTCGCGATATTCCCACTCTCACCAAGGCGCCGCCGTTCAGCAATGTCGAGGGCATAAATGCGCCATTATCGGCTTTGATACTCAAATTCGATGGCAACAACTGGGTGGATGAAACCGGCCGGCCTTTTGATAATCGTGCAAGTCTGAACCTGCCGGATCTCGACGTGTTCGAAATCGATGCCGTGGCCGCCACACCGGTCGAAACGAGAGCGTGGAGCGGCGTCGGGACCACGTTGTTCAATATTGCCGTGAGTCCGCAAAGCGGCACGGTCTTCGTCAGTAATACCGAGGCTCGCAATCACATCCGTTTCGAGGGTTTTGGCGATAACGCTTCAACGGTACGAGGCCACCTGGCTGAGAACCGGATAAGCGTATTGCGCAACGACGGAACGGTATTACCGGTACATCTCAACAGCCACATAGATCGCAGCCGGACAATTGGTACCCAGACGGAGCGCCAGCTTAGTCTCGCACAACCCATGGAGATGGCAGTTAACAGCACCGGCACGACGCTTTACGTCGTCGCGATGGGGTCAAACAAAATTGCGGCCATAGCCGTCGATGATCTGGAAAACAATAGCTTCGATCCGGCAGGCCAGATTCACATTGCGGTAAGCGGCGGCGGACCTACTGGAATTGTGCTGGACGAATCGCGGCAACAAGCTTACGTGCTGACGCGCTACGACAACGGTATTTCGACAATTGATCTTGCGAACGGCCAAGAATCGGCGCATGTGCAGATGTTCAACCCCGAACCGACGTCGTTGATTGCCGGCAGACCGTTTCTCTACGACGCCAGCCTGACGTCGAGCGCGGGTGATTCGTCGTGTGCGTCCTGCCACCTGTTTGGCGATACCGATCACCTGGCCTGGGACCTGGGAAACCCGGATGAGGTGGAGGCGTTCAATCCGCTGAGCGAAGTACCGTTCACACGACCCATTACCGGCAACTTCCTCGACCGACAACGCAACTTTCACCCAATGAAAGGCCCTAAGGGCACGCAAAGTCTGCGCGGCATGCCCAATCACGGCCCGTTACACTGGCGTGGCGACCGCACCGGTGAAAATCCGGTCAATGGCGAACCACGCGAGGCCGCGGCCTTCAAAGAATTCAACCAGGCTTTTCAGAAACTGATGGGCCGTGAGTTTCAGTTGGAAGATGCCGACATGCAGGCATTCACCGATTTTGCGATGCAACTGAGTTATCCACCGAACCCGCATCGTCCGCTAGACAATTTCCTGACACCGGACCAACTAGAAGGCCGGCGTGTATACAGAAGTGTGTTTACCTCGCCCGGTGGCACAGTCGGTTGCAACACCTGTCATGTGCTGGACCCCACCAACGGCCAGTTCGGCAACGCCGGCAATCTTATTGCGGTACTCGGCTTCAACGAACAGGACTTCAAGGTTCCACACTTTCGCAATATCTATCAAAAGGTCGGCTTTTTTCGTGGTGGATCGAATCAGCCGCAGATCCGGGGCTTTGGCTTGAGCGAACCTGCGTCCAGCACCGGACTGCTTTCGTTGATCAATGCCGGCGAGTTTCAGTTCGAGACCACCGCGCAGCCGGCGCAACTGGCGGCATTCATTTTTGCCTTCGATACTTTGTTGGCTCCAATCGTCGGGCAACAGATTACGCTCTCGGCTGACAGCCCTGCGACCGTTGAAGCGCGTATTGATTTACTGTTTGCGCGCGCGCAGGTGACAGGATTCTTGCCCGAATGCGATCTGATCGTAAAAGGCGTGTGGGATCTCGAGCAACGCAGTGCGCTGCGGCTTGACGACGACAGTTTTCAAACGGACCGGCCTGCGGAATCGCTAAGTCTGCAACAACTCAAAGACCTCGGCAGACAATCCGGTAATCACCTGACTTTTACGTGCGCGCCACACAATTCGGGCCGGCGCATGGGCATAGATCGCGATCTGGACGGCGTCCTGGATCTCGAATAGCGAGCGGTGTCCCTTAGGCTCAGTTGTTTCCACGGGGCGACAGATCTCCGGCTAAACCTGCCATTTGCAGGTTTTTGAGGACCTTAGGAAAGACCTTCTTTGTCGAGCAACTCGACTTTGCAAAACTCGCCATCTGCACCTACTCTTTCAAGAACAAGCAGAAACAATGACTATCCGGGGGGACAGATAGATGACTATTCCAATTTCACGTTTACAGCGCGCGTTGCTCGTCGCCGCAACAGGCGCCAGCGCACTACTGGCGGCCGGCGCCGCCGGCGCCTTTCCGCAGACACTGAATGCCTGGCAAGACCGCTACGATGCATCCGATTCCGGCACCAATGCCGTTTGCCAGCTTTGCCACGTCGATGCAACCGGTGGCAGCCCGTGGAACGGTTATGGATGGGATATTCGTAGCGCGCTGGGGGATCTCGGTTGCGATCTGAACACGAACGGCGTTGTCTCCAACGAGGAAGCGTTTTTTTGTGTCGAGCTGGATAACTCCGATGGTGATGGCAGTGGCCACGACAACATCACGGAGATCGGCCTAGGCACACAGCCCGGCTGGACCGAAGGCGCCTTCAATACATACTACTCACGAGCCGGCACTAGCGAGAACAATCTACCGCCCGATGGCATCGGCCCGCTCGATCCGGACGGCACCGAACCACCGCCGCCTCCTCCACCTATGCCACCTGATGACGATGCCGATGTGCCGCCGGGGCAACTACGCCGCCCCACTATCGTTGTGCGTCCCGGTGACTCGATCCAGACTGCGATCGACCGTGCCAGACCCGGCACACGAATCTATATTCTGGCCGGCACTTACAGTGAGTTGCAGAACCCGACAAACGGGCTGACGATCACAAAAAACGGTATCAGTCTCATCGGTCAAAGAACAAAGGACAAACGCGTCGTTTTCGAGAATGCCGGTAATCAACGCAATGGCATTGTGGTCGTACCCGAAGATCGCGCCGATTGCATGAGTTGTCATACCGATCTGGCGCCACCATTCCCGGTGCACGAGGGCGTGCCGATGGGTCTGAAGATGCGTGAACCGATGATGCACGGCATCGAAATACGCGACATCGCGATCCAGGGCTTTCGCAACAACGGCCTATTCACCGAAAACGTCGATGGTTTCAAGATCATCGGCGTCGAGTCCATAGACAACCGTAACTACGGCATATTCCCGACTTTGTCGAAGAACGGTCTGATCAGCCACAGCAAGGCGACCGGCTCGGATCTCGACAGCGGCATCTGGGTCGAAACCTCCGAAAATGTAACAGTCCAGCACAGCGTGGCTTCAGGCAACGTTAACGGCTTCGAGGTCTCCAACAGCGACGACATACTGCTCGCGCACAACGTGTCATTCAACAACACCGTCGGCGCTGCGATCCTGTTGCTGCCTGACATCTTCGACGATCGGCCGGGCGCCAAACGGATCGACCTGCGCGACAACAATATCCATGACAACAACAAACCGAACACCGCCCGGCCGGGTTCGATCCTGTCGTTCGTACCGTCTGGCACGGGTGTGTTGTACCTCGGCGTGGACCAGTCAATGATCACGAACAATTTGGTTGAGAACAATGACTTTGTTGGTATCGCGATTGCCGATTATTGCGTGACAGTGACGGGCACGCCATTCGATTGTGGTGCCGATCCCTCGATCACGCTTGAATTTTTGGCCGATCATTCGGCAACCGGCAATGTTGTCATTGAGAATACCGTGATCAATAACGGCACAAACGTCGATCCCGCAAACCCGTTCGGTTTCGCGGCGTCAGATCTGGCGTTACTCTCGACAGAGTCGAGCAACTGCTACGCGGATAACATTTTCAATACTGCGTTCTCGATAATCGGCGTGTTACCCCCGTGCCCCTGATCCTCCAACGTTGACCTGGACAAGGGCCACCCAAACCGGGTGGCCCTTGCTGCATTGGTAAATAGCGCTTTTCTTTGGGCAGGCTTCTGTTATAGTCCTGCGTCCTGGCGCACCTCGGTCTGCGCCATTGCTCCGGCCCTGTAATACTGCGGATGCCAGAGTCGATCACATTCCAGCCTGGACCGAACCTACGTGCAAATAGCGCGGTATGGGTCAGGCGTCATGGAGTCCAAATCCAATGTTATTTACAGAACTCGGCCTTTCGGCCGAATTGTTGCGTGCGGTCGAAAAGCAGGGTTATCGCGAGGCGACCCCGATCCAGCAACAGGCAATCCCGCTGATTGTGGCTGGTCAGGATATTCTGGCCGCTGCCCAGACAGGCACCGGCAAGACAGCCGGCTTCACGCTACCTCTGTTACAACGGCTGCAGCAGTCAGCCTCCGACGAGCGTGGGCGGGTAAGGGTCCTTATCCTGGTACCGACTCGCGAACTGGCTGCTCAAGTCAGCGAAAGCGTGAATACCTATGGCTGTTACCTGCGATTCAAGACGACCGTGATCTTTGGCGGTGTCAGCATCAACCCGCAAATCTCAAAACTACGCAAGGGCGTTGACATCGTGGTCGCAACACCGGGGCGATTGCTCGACCACATCCAACAGAGAACCATCGATCTGTCCCGGGTCGACACACTTGTGCTGGACGAAGCGGATCGCATGTTGGACATGGGCTTCATCCGTGATATACGCCGGGTTTTGAAAGTGCTGCCAAAACAGCGGCAGAATCTGCTGTTCTCTGCAACGTTTTCGAAAGAAATCAGAAGCCTTGCCGCCGGTCTGCTGAACTCGCCCATTGAGATTCAAGTGGCGCCACAAAACACGACGGCAGACAACGTGAAGCAGGTTGTTTACCCTGTCGACAAGCGTCGAAAACGCGAACTATTGTCACACCGTATCGGTGTAGAGAATTGGCGCCAGGTATTGGTCTTTACCCGGACCAAGCACGGCGCCAATCGTCTTGCCGGCCAATTGACTGACGATGGCATCAAGTCCACTGCCATACACGGTAATAAATCGCAGACGGCGCGCACCAGAGCCCTGGCGGACTTCAAGGCTGGCAAAGTTCGGGTCCTGGTTGCGACTGACGTCGCATCTCGCGGACTGGATATCGAACGGCTACCGCATGTAATTAATTTCGAACTGCCCAATGTCCCGGAGGACTATGTGCATCGTATCGGTCGCACAGCCCGTGCCGGTCAGCAAGGCGAGGCTATTTCGCTGGTTTGTGTCGATGAACTCGGGCTGTTGCGTGATATAGAGCGCCTGCTAAAGACTGAGGTTGAGAAAAAGATTATTCCGGGCTATGCCCCCGATCCCAGAATAAAACCGGAACCAATCCAAAAAGGACGCCAGCAGGGTCCGAAACGACCGGGTGGTCATCGAGCGGGACCACGTAACAAGAGATCGGGCGCGCCCAACAATCGTGGTGGAAAACAGCATCACCGTTCGTCTCGTGGCCAGCGCCGCGCAGGATAGCCCTGACTCAAGGCCGGCCGAGGCCCACCGGGGCGCCCATCGGCGGTACAATCTACCGATGACAGCGTCTATCGATATCACCCTCAACGGCGAGCGACAATCGCTGGATGACGGCTACACCGCCCAACGTCTCGTTGATTTGCTGACGTTGTCGGAACAACGAATCGCCATAGAGATAAACGGTGAGATCGTCCCCCGCAGCACTTTTGCCGAACGGCGGATTGCAGCCGGTGATCGTATCGAAATTGTGCGTGCCGTTGGCGGCGGCTAACGGAAAACAAGAGGATCATTAATGAGCACTACTGCTGCCAGGCTGGACACAGCCGCCAATAAAGACGACTCCCTGATTATCGCCGGAAAGCGTTATCGGTCGCGCTTGCTGGTTGGCACCGGAAAATACCGTGACATGAATGAGACACGCGCTGCGATTGAGGCCAGCGCTGCTGAAATCGTTACAGTCGCTCTGCGGCGCACCAATATCGGCCAGACACCGGGCGAGCCGAATCTGCTCGATGTGATATCGCCGGATAACTACACGCTGCTGCCCAATACCGCCGGATGCTACACCGCGAAAGATGCGGTGCGTACCTGCCAACTGGCTCGCGAGCTGCTGGATGGTCATACACTTGTGAAGCTGGAAGTGCTGGGCGACGAGAAAACACTTTTTCCCGATATCCCGGCAACGCTTGACGCAGCGCGTACGCTGATCGACGACGGCTTCGACGTTATGGTCTACACCACTGACGATCCGATCATCGCAAAACGACTGGAAGAGATGGGTTGCGTTGCCGTCATGCCACTGGCTGCGCCCATCGGCTCGGGTTTGGGAATTCGAAACCCTTACAACATACTCACCATCGTCGAGAATGCCTCAGTACCGATTCTTGTTGATGCCGGTGTGGGCACTTCTTCAGACGCCGCTGTTGCAATGGAATTGGGTTGTGACGGCGTCTTGATGAATACCGCTATTGCCGGTGCCAGGGAACCGGTGTTGATGGCAAGCGCGATGCGTAAAGGTGTCGAAGCAGGTCGGGAAGCTTTTCTTGCCGGACGTATTCCACGCAAACGATTTGCATCAGCGTCGTCACCTGTGGACGGCACATTTTTCTGATCCTTGGTTGACCAACCGAAGCTGCCGCGTACTGTGCGCAGTTTCGTGCGCCGTGCCGGTCGTCTCACGACGGCGCAGGAACGGGCGCTCACGGAACTGTGGCCCGTCTGGGGCATAGACTACGGGGAATCAGCACTGGATCTTAAAGCCCTGTTCGGACGCGCTGCGAAAAACGTGCTGGAGATTGGTTTCGGTAATGGCGATACGCTGGCCGAAGACGCCGCGTCTAAACCTGAACAGAACTTCTTGGGGATCGAGGTCCATCAACCGGGTGTCGGTCGCCTGCTGATGCACATCGAACGACGCAATCTCAGTAATGTTCGGGTGATCTGTCACGACGCGGTTGAGGTTCTCGGCGCGCAGATCCCGCCGGCGTCCCTGGACACGGTGAATATCTACTTTCCGGACCCGTGGCCGAAAAAGCGTCACCACAAAAGACGTCTGATTCAGCCGGCTTTCTTGGGCTTGCTGGCACGGGCTATAAAAACACAGGCCCGTCTGCACATTGCAACAGACTGGCTGCCCTACGCCGAGCACATACACGCGTGCCTGAACGACTCGCCTGATTTCAACAATGCGAAACACGGCCAAACCCTGGACGATGCGCGGCACACCGGTGAAGTATTGCGCAGTGAAACCAAATTCGAGCGGCGCGGCCGGAAACTGGGCCACGAGGTCTGGGATTTTATCTACCAGAAGGGCTAGATTCCGAAAGTGCCCCGAATTCCGTCAGTTACGTATTGAACGGCTAGCGCGGCCAACACCACCCCGAGCAGGCGGCTGATGACATCGGCACCGGAGCGTCCGACCACTCGCATTACATACGGCGTGGTGAGCAGAAGAACCAGGGCAATCAGAATCACCGACATCAGCACTGCGAGCATGCCCATGAAAGCGGTGAAATCACCGCGTACTTCACCGACCATCAGTAGTACGGTGGCCAACGCACCTGGTCCGGCGATCAGCGGAAACGCCAGTGGGAAAACAGAAATGTCCTCGCGGTATTGCGCTTCTTCCTGTTCCCGCACTGTGGTCGAACGTAAGCCGGACTGACGAGCAAAAACCATATCCACCGCGATCATAAACAGTAACAGACCGCCGCCGATCTTGAACGCGTCAACTGCAATACCGAGCGCGCTTAATAGATAGCCGCCGACAACGGCGAATACGATCAGAATCGCGGTCGAGAGTGTGACCGCCTTGAATGCCATCTTGCGCCGATAACGGACACTCCCGCCGCGCGTCAGAGCGCCAAAAATGGGCACCAGTGAGAGTGGTTCTATTACTACAAAGAACACAACAAACTGCTTTATGAGCTGTTCGATCATAGTGCTACGCAACAAACATTAAACACAGTTCAGGTTCGGTCCGGGCCACATTTGCACAACCGGGCGTTTGGGTTAAAGTAACAATGTAGGTAAAAGCACACTTGGGACTGGAGCGGCTTCATGATAACAGCCGATCAATTACCGGGGTAGCCACGATGACTGTCATCAATCCTGTTGTGGGTGACTGGTACAAGAAAACAGGCGGAAGCTTGTTTGAGGTCGTGGCGATAGATGACGATGACGGAACTATCGAAGTACAGCATTACGATGGCACAGTAGAAGAATACGAAATCGAAGGCTGGCGTGAGATGCTCATTTCCACAGTAGAACCTCCCGAAGACTGGTCAGGCTCTTTCGACATGGATCGCGAAGACTATGGTGTGGACCGCGATGAACGCGCCGCAGATCCCTACGGCAACCCACTCGACGAGTTGCTCGATTCCTAGCTACGAATCGGGGTCGATGATGTACGCGACTCCCAAAGATGCAGAACTCGCCTTTTACGATGCCTTTGCCCGTGGCGATATCGAAACGATGCGTGCAGTATGGCTGGACGAGGACAGCATCATCTGTTTGCACCCCGGCTCCGATATCCTCGAGGGACGTGCAGCAGTCCACGCGAGCTGGGAGGAGATTCTGCAAAACCCGCCTGCGCTGCGTTATGAACTCCAATGGCGCAGCCAGGGCCCATTACTCGCAGTGCACGTCGGTCGGGAATGGCTAACGACCGGCGTCGACCAGACTGCCGTTCTGGCAACCACTAACGTCTTACAGATCACCGCAGAAGGCTGGCGCATGTTATTGCACCAGGCAGCCGGCCTGCGTCTGCATGAAGGCTCCGACCCAGCCCCTGTGCACTGACCCGGTAAATAGGTCAGACCCTATTGTGCAAGTGCTTGTTTTCAGGCCACAACTGCTAACGAAATTGCGGTAATCACGAATTGCATCGGGTCAGTTATCGTGGCTACATGAAAGTTAGCGCACGTTTCCTGAAACGCCGCCATTACCAGTGGCTGTTAAACGGAATCAATTCGTGGTGCTTCCAGCCGGTGCAGCGGTTACGCCGCTGCGAGGGCGATTGCCGCCGCCATCGCGCATTGGGATCAAGACCACCCGCGTTCAGTAGACTCAGAAGACGTCGATCTGACTCATCCTCGAGGGCACGAACAGCACCGCAAACAGGATTTGCCTTGTCGATGACTTTCAGCGCTTTGGTGAAACCACATTTCTTGCCCAAGTGGCGTCCAAGGCGTTTTTCGTCCCCGACCTGATCGTCAATGATCTCAATCGTCGCCGCGACCGCACCAAGACCATCCAATGCGTTGACCAACGCGGCGGCTGGAAATTGTAGGGTGCCACCAGTGAGCACAATACTCAGGCAGGATTCCGACCGCTCAACTTCTTCAACATCACAGTCTTCTTCGGTCAGGAAGTGGCTAAGATTTTCGTCTTTTGGTTCTTGCGTCGGCGATACTTTTGACTCGCTCTCGTCCTGGAGATCTTTGTTCTGCGCCAGAAACAATTGCTCAAGCCGCTGCGCCTGATGCAGATCATCAAAAAGCAGGTCGGCATACAGTGTTATTGATGACATCTTACAAAGTGACGAAGTACTCGGTCGCTAATACCGACACGCCGCTGCACAAAGGTCGTAATGTACGGCCTAGTTCACGCTCTCAGTGTCTCAAACAGCGGATAGCATTGCTCGACTATTTGAGCGTCCCTTCCGGGTGACCTGCGGCAGGGTTCCGTCTTGCGAAAAGTTCTGGCAACCGGTTTCGCCCGGCGGTCAAAAAGAAAAACCCCGCACAAGGCGGGGTTTTGCTTGGATCTAACTAGGAGTTGAGAAGCTCTTATGACCTCGTGCGACGCCGCCCCAGTCCCAGCAGCAACAGGCCAAAGGCCATCAAGCTCAGAATGCCTGGCTCTGAAATGGTGGGTGGATCGGGTGGATCGCCGGGGTCGCCCGCGTAGACCGCAAAGTGTGACAGGCCAGCGCCCCAGGCCACAGTCCAAGTTCCACTGGTCGACGAGGCAGCAGCGCCGTCAAACAGCCAGACTCCATACCCAGGCTGCGAGGCCGCCTTCAGCACGATGAGGAAGGCATCTCCGCTAAAATCCGCATCAAACGCCCACGTGCCGGAGGTATCGCCCAGCGAAATGATGTTCAGACCGATATCGGTGCCCGACAAATCCCCGTCGTCCTTCGCAAGGAAGTCGTAGGTCGTGCCGTCGATAATAAATCCATCGCCAGACGGGCCAGGATCATTGCCGTCAAATTCGCCCCAGCAGCCCGTAGCGCCGCCCAAGTTTCCGGTAACGTCACCAACAGCTGACACACCAAGAGATGACGTGAGAGAACCGCACGTGTTGGTATCGTTCAGAAGCAGCGGAACTGCATTCGCCGTACCCGCAAGCGCGAAAATTCCTAAAATCAACAATAGCCTTGTTTTCATTAGACTGACTCCTAGCCTCGTGATTGTTCCATTTGCCCATAATACACTGCAAAATACGGGCCAACTTCGCAACCTATTGAAATAATTAATGTTCTCGAAAACGTGTTTGGTAGAAGTGTAAAAAGAACCGACACTTTATGTCACACAATGTGCCCAAGAGCCCTATCGGTCCGATACGGGGTCCGATCTATCTCCGCCACTGGCGTCAGAATTGGCGAGATGCATCAGGTAAAGCACCAACAGGATGGCCGGCACACCGATTGCGGAGGCGTAGACAAAAAACCAAATATAACCGTAGGAATCAACGATCACCCCGGATATTCCGGAAACAAGTTTCGCCGGCAGCGTCATCAATGAACTGAACAACGCATACTGCGTGGCCGTATACGCAACATTGGTCAGACTCGATAAATAAGCAATAAACGCGGCGATCGCGATGCCACCGCTAAGATTATCCGCACTGATCACCAATGCCAGCAACTGCAGACTCTTATCGACACTCGCCATATACGCAAACAATAGATTGGTCACAGCCACCAGAACCGCACCCAACAGCAACGGTCGAAAAAACCCAAAGCGTGCCACCAGCAACCCGCCCAATGCGGCGCCGGTAATGGTCATCACAAAGCCAAATACCTTGGCGATACTGGCGATCTCGCTCTTGCTGAAACCCAGGTCCAGATAGAACGGGTTGGCCATGATGCCCATAGTGATATCGCTGATTCGATAAATGCCGATAAAGACCAGGATCGCCAGCGCCATATGACCGTAACGTTTGAAAAAATCCAGAAAGGGCCCGACCACCGCACCAACAAACCAACCCGCAAGACGACGTGGGATCTCAGGCCAATGAGCACGGCGGCCCATAAAATCGATAACCCGTTGCTCAAGCATTACCGATTCACGGTCCTGCGTGATCTCAGGCTCGCTAATCAACAACGTCGTGGCCACGCCGACGACTAACAATACTGCCATCACCAGATAGGCCGCACTCCAGGAAATAAAATCCGCGATGTATAAGGCGCCGGCACCACTGACCAGCAATGCAAAGCGGTAACCAAATACGTAGCCCGCCGCCATGATGCCTTGCCAGTCCCGCGGAACAGCTTCAATGCGCCAGGCATCGATGGCGACATCCTGTGTCGCCGAAGCAAACGCAACGAACACCGCGAGTAGCGCAAAGACGGCAAGACTATCCGTCGGATCGGTAAGCGCCATGGCAGCCAAACCGGCTATCAAGGCGGCCTGCGCCAGCAACATCCACGAGCGGCGCTTACCCAATAGTTTGGTCAGCAGTGGTATTCGGAGCCGGTCGATTAGCGGGGCCCAAAAAACCTTTATCGAGTAGGTCGTGCCTACTAGTCCGAAGTAACCGATAGTGGAACGGCTCACATCTACGTCGCGCAGATACGCCGACAAAGTTGAAAACACCAACAAGTAGGGCAATCCGGCGGAAAAACCCAGAAACGAAATACCGATGACCCGCGGCTGACTGTAAAGCCGTAGCGATTCGACCCAACTGCGACGAATTTCCGTCTCAGCCATCGTAGTCGTAGTCAATGGTAAGCGGGGCGTGATCGGAAAAACGTTTGCGCCGATAGACTTTTGCCTTGGTCACAGTTTCGCCTATTCCCGGTGTGACGATCTGGTAGTCAATGCGCCATCCTACGTTGTTGTCATAGGCGCGACCACGATTCGACCACCAGGTGTACTGATCCTCTTTCTGATTGACACGACGGAAGGCATCCACATAACCGGCCGGCCCCAGGAGTTTGTCCATCCAGGCGCGTTCCTCGGGCAGGAAACCAGATTTTTTTTGATTTGAACGCCAATTTTTCAAATCAATTTTCTTGTGGGCAATATTCCAGTCGCCACACAGAATGTATTCACGTCGTTTGCGCCTGAACTTGCGCAATAGCGGCATAAACAAATCCAGGAATCGAAATTTTGCGGCCTGGCGATCATCGTGCGATGAGCCTGAGGGCGCATACAAAGAAACCACACTCAGCTTGCCGAAACGCGCCTCGACGTAACGGCCTTCCGTATCGAATTCCCGCCAACCCTTACCGCCGCCGCCGGCGCGCGTAAACCCCTCGATGAGCTGATCCGGTTCGCGCCGGGTATAGATGGCCACGCCACTGTAGCCGCGCCGCTCGGCGGGATGATAGATATTATAGAACTGGCGCGGATGATAGACGCGGTCCTCGATTTGTTCCGGATTCGCGCGTGTCTCTTGCAGACAGATCACATCCGCCTTCTGCCGTGACATCCAGCCGAAAAAACCCTTGCGCGCGGCTGCACGAATTCCATTCACGTTTAGAGAGATGACTCGCATTCGCTATGATACCGACATGAACCAGGACCAAGGATACCAGCGCGCCTTCCTCGAACTCGCCATAGATCTGGGTGCGCTGAAGTTTGGCAACTTCACGCTCAAATCGGGTCGTGAAAGTCCTTATTTTTTCAATGCGGGCGTATTCAACACTGGCAGTGCAATCGCAAGACTCGGGCGCTTCTATGCGGAAGTGATCGCCGCCACGGATCTCAAGTTCGATATGCTCTTTGGCCCGGCCTACAAGGGCATCCCGCTGGCAGCAGTAACCGCCGCCGCGCTGGCCGATCACCACGATATGGACATCCGGCTGGCTTATAACCGCAAAGAGGTCAAACAACATGGCGAAGGTGGGTCGATCGTCGGCGGGCCGCTCGCCGGCCGCGTGCTGATCGTTGACGATGTTATTACGGCAGGTACTGCGGTGCGGCAGGCCGTAGCCCTGATACGCGAGGCTGGCGCAGGTGTTGCCGGAGTCGTACTGGCCTTGGACCGTGAAGAGCGTGGCACAGGCTCTCGGTCGGCGGTGCAGGAACTGGGTTCCGAACTGGGCGTACCGGTGGCGAGCATTGCGTCGCTTGGCGACCTGGTCGCCCTGGTGGCCAGTGACGCAGCACTGGGCCAGCATTTACAGGCAATGAGGGCCTATCGCCGACATTATGGTGTGTAAAAATGTGTGCACGACCAGACGAGGTGAGAACTTCATCACGCCGTGCCGTCTAATGAATATGCTATTAATATCCGAACTATGAAAAGCCAAATCGCCATCTTTATCTGCCTGCTTTGCCTGAGCCTTCCGGCCGCGGCCGATGACCTATACAAGTGGGTCGACAAAAACGGTGTTACGCATTATGGCGATGCTATCCCGGCGGAAGCCAGCACACAGGAACGCCATGTACTGAACCGTCACGGCGTCACGGTTAAAGTGCTGGACCGTCAAAAGACGATCGCAGAACTCAACGCAATGGCTGCAGCCGCCGCTCGGATGGAGCAAGAAAAGAGTGCTGAGCAAATGCAAGCTGAGAGGGACCGAGTGCTGCTCGATACGTACTTGTCGGCCCGTGAAATCGAAATGCTGCGTGACCGGCGAGTACTCGCTATCGAAGCACGCCTCGGTGTCACACGGCACTATCTTGAGAATCTGCGCGCTGAGTGGGATGAGCTTGAGGTAGAAGTCGCAGAGTACAACTTTCCTTACGACGCCAACTCCGAACTGCCGGCCCTGCCTGAAGAACTGGCAGAGCGCATCGTATTCACTGAGAACGCCATGGCTGAGCACATGAGTTCTCTACGTGAGCTACGCACTCAGCAATCGAAAATTCGATCCCGCTTTGAGCGAGACATAAGCCGCTTCAAGTTACTGAAAGAGCAAGAACTCGCCTCAGTTACGCCCTGAATGCCCGAAGCCGCCGGCGCCACGAGCGGTTTCTTCAAATTCGTTCACCACTTCCAGCTTCGCCTGTACCACCGGAACAAAGACCATCTGTGCAATGCGCTCACCCGGATCAATGACGAAATCCGCTTTACCCCGATTCCAGCAAGACACATAAACCTGACCCTGGTAGTCCGAGTCGATCAGACCGACCAGGTTGCCGAGTACGATACCGTGCTTGTGGCCCAGACCAGAACGCGGTAGCAACAGCGCGGCCAAACCATTATCGCCGATGTGAATCGCTATTCCGGTTGGAATAAGTTCGGTCTCGCCTGGTTCGAGCGTGATCTCCGTGTCGATACAGGCGCGCAGATCGATCCCTGCAGAACCGTCGGTTGCGTGTGCGGGCAACTCAAAGTCGCGACCGATGCGCGGGTCCAGTACTCGTACCTTGATCTCACGCACTGCGATTATTCCGTTGGTTTTCGGTTGCTGCCATTCTTTCCGCGATTAGCGCGACCAGATCCCGCGCCAAACTGACCTTGCTCGCGGTCGGTAGTTCATGCTTGCCGCCAGCCCATATAACTGTCAACTGATTCTCATCAGTGCCAAAACCGATCGTCCCGCCGGAGTCCTCGCCGACTTTGTTTGCCGCGATCATGTCCAGTTTTTTCCGCTCGAGTTTCTCACTTGCATAACGTTCTATATCGCGGGTCTCGGCGGCAAATCCCACTGTAAACGGAGCAGGCTTTAGTGCTGCAACACTGGCCAGCACATCGGTCGTCTGTTCCAGCTTGAGCGTCAGACTCTCTCCGGTCTTCTTCATTTTATGCGCGGACGTTGCTACTGGCCGATAGTCAGATATCGCAGCGGTCCCGATGAAAATATCCACATCAGCGACAGTCTCGTGGACGGCGCGATGCATTTGCGCGGCGCTTTCGACATCAATGCGCGTTACACCATACGGCGTCGGCAATGCTACCGGACCACTGATCAGTGTCACTCTCGCACCGGCGGCGCGCGCCGCACGGGCGATAGCAAAACCCATCTTGCCGGAACTGTGATTGCTGAGATATCGCACGGGGTCGACCCGCTCGCGTGTCGGTCCCGCAGTAATCATCACATGACGTCCGGCGAGTCTGTCGCTGGAAAGCAAACCGCTGGCAACAATAGTCTCGACGATCTCTTCGGGTTCAGACATACGACCGGGCCCAACCTCGCCACAGGCCTGATCGCCAGTTGCTGGTCCGATAAGTCTTATACCGCGTTGTTCCAAAACACGGACGTTTTCCTGTGTGGCCGCATTGGCCCACATCATGCGATTCATTGATGGTGCCAACCAGACCGGTGCATCCGTCGCCAGACAAAGCGTACTGAGCAGATCGTCGGCCATGCCCGCGACCACGCGCGCCATGAAATCTGCGCTCGCCGGAGCAATCACGACGATATCTGCCCAGCGGGCCAGTTCGATGTGACCCATAGCGGCTTCCGCCTCGGAGTCCCACAGATCGTCACGCACGGACTCACCGGACACCGCCTGAAACGACTGTGCCGTCACGAAACGTCGGGCACCGGGTGTCATGACGACTTGTACCGAAGCGCCTCGCTCGCGCAGACGTCGCACCAGCTCGATGCCCTTATAGGCGGCGATGCCCCCGGTAACGCCGAGCAGTATTTTTCGGTTTTCTAACCCCGAATCGGCCATGGATCACTCCGGCGAAGAATATCGGCATAGTTTACGGCCTTGTACACGGTTGTTCCTCTCCGGCGCCTGTGGGACAGTGGAAACCGGGTCTTTCACAAGGAATGTGGCATGACTATCAGTAACTGGCCGCGCGGCGAAAGGCCCCGCGAAAGGCTGCAGGAACTTGGCTCAGCCGCTCTGTCGGACGCAGAACTACTTGCGGTATTACTGGGCACCGGCGTGGCTGGCGGCACCGCACTGGACCTCGCCCATGAACTTCTGCAACGGTTTCGCAGCTTGCGTGCTCTGTTGACTGCGACACAAACGCAGGCCTGTCAGGTCCGGGGATTGGGCCCGGCGCGTTGGAGTCAGCTACAGGCGGCAGTTGAAATTGTCCGCCGGAATCTGCGCGAAGCACTCGATCGTCCTGATGCTTTGACCAGCCCTGCCGTCACACGTGAATTTCTACGCGCAAGGTTACGCGATTTGCCGCATGAGCTGTTCTGCTTGTTGCTGCTGGATAACCGCAATCGCGTTATTACTTTCGAAGAGCTGTTTCGCGGCACCATAGACGGCGCCAGTGTGCACCCACGCGAAGTCGTGAAACTCGCGCTCGAGCGCAATGCTGCCGCAGTGATCCTGGCACATAATCATCCCAGTGGAATCGCCGAACCCAGTCAGGCTGATGAAATGATCACACGCAGACTGTGTGATGCGCTGAGTCTGGTTGACATACGCGTGCTCGATCACTTTGTTGTCGGCGAAGGAGATTGCGTGTCCTTTGCAGAACGCGGTCTTATCTGACGAACAATAGCCCGGCTGCATGTGTTCCCCCTCCCCTCCGGGGAGGGGGTTAGGGGGAGGGAAAGTAGCTGTTCCCCCTCCCCTCCGGGGAGGGGGTTAGGGGGAGGGGCAAATCCCGCAAGCCCGTCGAGTCTCTTGCGCGTGCAACCCCCCACCCTAACCCTCCCCCCAAAGGGGGGAGGGAATCTATGTGTTCCTCCCCCTCCGGTTAGGGGGAGGGAATGTATCTGATACATCTCGTGGTCGGGGTGGGAAGAAGTAGCCCGGGCATTGTTGCGAGCCGCGCCGGGTGCTGGTATAAAGTCCCGCTCTTTGCCGGCACCGCCGCGCAAGAAAAAGCCCCGAGGATTCAGTTATGTCCAGAGTCTGCCAGGTAACCGGCAAGCAACCGACCAGCGGTAACAACGTATCGCACGCCAAAAACCGGAGCAGACGGCGGTTTTTGCCCAATTTGCACTCGCATCGCATCTGGGTGGAGAGCGAAAACCGTTATGTTAAATTGCGGATATCGACCAAGGGTCTGCGCTTGATCGACAAGCACGGTATCGACAAGGTTCTGGCCAAACTGCGCGCACGCGGGCAGAAGGTCTAGGGAGAAAACGATGGCCAGTAATCGCGAGAAGATACGACTTAGATCGTCGGCAGGAACCGGTCACTTCTATACGACAACAAAGAACAAACGGCTACATCCGGAAAAGATGGAAGTCATGAAATACGACCCGCGCGTGCGCAAACACGTGCCTTACAAAGAAACCAAGATCAAGTAAGGGCCAAAAGGACACGTCTCCCCAGCGACACCGTATCCTCCGCAAGACGGCTGATAAGGGGCGAGAAAGAAGACGGTCATTTCTCTGCGGCGACTCTTCGTTTGTAGCCGCAGTAAACCAGATCTACGCGATTTGGTAGGTGCTGATACGACCCGAGAAATCCTGCAAAGCGCGAATTCCACTGGCCTCAGCCTGAGCAACCCACTCACGCAGCTGTACCACCAACTTTTCATTGCTGATGGTACGACCACTCCACAAAGCCCTCAGTCGCTCTCGGAATTCGTGAACCGTACGCAGCGACTGATTTCGATCCAGCAATTCGCTGAGTCTCTGACGCGCGTCATCGTCCAACAGCTTGGGTTGCCTGACCATCAGGCGACGCGCTCCACGTGCCATACGCTTCGGCAAATCTGCCAGTTCCAGACGCAAAGTCGGTATCGTGACGCTGCGGCTATAGTCGCGCAATACATGCATGCGATTGACCAGCACAGCCTTCAATGTCTCGATATCGATGTTACGACGCTCCGGTTGCAAAACCGGTTTCGGCGCCACTTTACGAACTTTGGCCAGCCCGAAAAAGCGCAGGACAATGATATACAGCCAACCAATATCAAACTCCCATTGACGCACCGAGAACTTCGATGAGGTAGGAAAGGCGTGGTGATTATTATGCAGTTCCTCGCCACCGAGCATTACGCCCCAGGGAACAATATTCGTGGCCGCGTCATCGCATTCAAAATTACGATAACCCGTGTGATGTCCGACACCATTGATGATGCCGGCCGCCAGAAAGGGAATTGTCGCCATCTGTATGGCGCCGATAGTGATGCCGATAGGACCAAACAACACGATGTTGACCGTAAACATGATGCCTATACCCAGGTAGGCATGGCGCTGATAAATGTTGCGCTCAATCCAGTCGTCGGGTGTCCCGTGGCTAAAATGCTCCAGGGTCTCTTCGTTCTTCGCTTCCTCGCGGTACAGTTCGGCCCCTTCGAACAGCACCTTGCGTAAGCCGTGAATTTGCGGGCTATGCGGATCCTCTTCGGTCTCGCAACGTGCGTGGTGCTTGCGGTGAATCGCAACCCATTCGTTAGTCTTGATTCCGGTCGTCAGCCACATCCAGAACCGGCATAGGTGACGAACTGCAGGGTGCAGTTCCAGACCGCGGTGGGCCTGATCGCGATGCAGGTAAAGCGTGACGCAGGCGACCGTAGCCTGGCACAAAAGCACGGTGATCAAGGTCAGAGCGAGCGGGCCCAGCTGTAGTAATCCGGAAAGGTATTCCATGAAGTATCCTGTCGGTGGTGGGGGCGCGAGAGCCCCGGAATATAGCGTATCGTTCCCTGACAGACCAGACTGTAATTAGACCGACGCTGACAGCAATACCCTTATAAACGCCATGAATTGTAGGGTTTGTGCCCCAGATCACATTATTGGCCCACTGCTATGCCTGAATTGCCGGAAGTCGAAATCACCCGCCGCGGAATTGCCCCTGCAATCAAGGGCATAGCTGTCAAAAAGGTGGTTATTCGGCAGCGGCGGCTGCGCTGGCCGATTTCCGCCGGTCTGGCCCGGGAGCTGCCCGGTGAGACGGTCGATTCGGTTGATCGGCGGGCAAAATACCTGCTGCTAGGCACCACGGCTGGCACGCTGATTACCCATCTGGGTATGTCTGGCAGTCTGCGCGCTTTGTCGAATCCTGGTCCCGCGCAAAAACACGACCATGTCGACATCGTGTTTGCCAACGGGACTTGTTTGCGTTTTACGGATCCGCGTCGTTTTGGGTCGATGTTGTGGACGCGGCGTGATCCCTTGCGGCATCGATTGCTTGCAAGACTCGGTCCTGAGCCATTGCATCCCGAATTCGACGGAGAGTATTTGTACAAGAGCGCCCGTGGACGCCGCGGCGCTATAAAGCTGCACATCATGAATGCCGCGACCGTCGTCGGCGTCGGCAATATTTATGCCAGCGAGGCGCTATATGCGGCCGGAATCAATCCTCGCCGAGCAGCGGGTAGAATTTCATTACCACGCATGCAGTTGCTCAGCGACACAATCAAGTTAGTATTGGAAAACGCAATAAAAGTCGGTGGCACAACGTTGCGCGACTTCACCGGCGGTGACGGTCAACCCGGTTACTTTCAGCTTGAGTTGAATGCCTACGATCGTGACGGACAACCCTGCCCCGGTTGCGGATCGGCGATCCGCCGGATCGTCATCGGCCAGCGTTCCACCTTCTACTGCCCACACTGCCAAACCTGAGCATCAACGGTAATCAATGAGCGGATGCGCCGACAAGAAATTTCTTCATCATCCCCTTGCTGGCAGACTCAGGAACCTCGGCAATCCAGGCATATTCACCAGGTTCAAAATCTAGATGCAGATAGGCGGTGCTTCCAGCAGGCATTTCATTGGTGCCCCCAACAAAAGTCGCGGGCGCCGGTGTTTCAAGACCCGTCATCTCGCGCCAGTCCATCCAGGTCTGCAGCACCTCCAAATCGGTGTCCGGCGCCAGTCTCACCAGGTGCAGGTCATGCTTCACAAAGTTCTCATGTGTCTGCTGTTCGCCAAATTGAACTTCAACTATGTGTTTCCCCGGCGTTGGTGCGCCGTCGAATTCAATACCGCCTGCCTTGGAGATGGTGACTGTGAAAGTCGCTTCAGGCGGATTTGCCGCCGTGCTGTCTCCCGTCACTTCAAACTCCGCCACCATACCAATGCTGTCCGGAGACGGGTTGAAGCTATGGAAGATCCCACCGGTTTTTACGTAGCATTCCAAAAGATAATTCCCAGGCTGCAGATTAAGTGTGGTCGTCGCAACACCACCGGCGGACACAAATCCCGGCCCACCCATGAATACGATCTCACCGAACCAGGCAGGCAGCGTTCCAAACACCTGCATCGCCTCATCGGCTTTGGCTTCATTGAGCAGGTTCATGCCGTTCTGGAAGACCGGTGCAACCTGTTCCTGCTGATCCGCAAGTCCGATTCCTTGCGGCAGTTTCTGAATCAACGCGAAATGAGTCATTTGAGATTCGTTCTTGAAATGAAACGTCGTCCAGCCCGCTGGGATCTCTGTGGGGGCATCGAACTTTAGTCCCCTTGCAACGATTTCCACATCGTTGGGTTCCCCCACACTGACAACAGAGCCCTTATCAGGTGTACAGCCATACTGTGCTGCCAGAATTGCGATAACTACCGTTGTTCGTGCTCTGTTGTACATGCGAGTCGTCCCAGACGCGATTCTTTCAAGCGTAGACGCCCGCAGACGTGAATTCAATCTGCAGTTAGGGCGTTTTTTTGTTTCTATAGGGTATGTTGCGACGTTCACCGGGATCGGTGTACAGATCGCCACGGGCCTTTTGGCGCCATGAGGCGCCATTACCGGCAGCGGATGCCGGCACGTGTATGCCGATGGTCTGAAGCGCTTGAATTTTCTGACTCAAGACCTTGTGACCTTCTTCCTGCAGAAAAAACCAGTACGGCGGAAAAGCGATATCGGTCAACCGTGCGTCCCAATGCGGCTGTAACGATTCAAAATATGCACCATCCACACCGGCGTCGCCAAGGTGCAATACCGTAGGCCACTTACCCAGCGTAACGCGAAAGGCCAGGTTGCTGATTTGTGCCATTCGTTCACCGCCAGCATGCGGAATGTTGACGGCTTCTACTAGTATTCCGCCGCGGGAAATCGATTGCGCTGCATCGCCCGGTCGCAGTTCGAATCCGACCATCCGTTCGGTCAGCGGGTCGTCGGAATTTATTGACTGGCTCAACGCATCGACAACCTGTTTTGGTGCAAAAAGACTGACGTCGGGTTGGCTTCTCAGGTAGGCCAGTGTTTCCGATGCATTGAAGTGATCGTCATGGATGTGCGAAACGAATATCGCGTCTACGCCATCGTATGGCCTCTCACCTGCCATTAACTGCGCCCGCGTCTGTGGCGCGACGAGCGCATATAAGTTCATTCCGTCAAGATAGAAAGTATCGAAGAGTACTTTCCACTTGCCATGGCTAACCATGACGCCTTCGTTACCCAGATACTCAGACCCGGCCTCGTTTGCATGACCGGTGGAAAGGCTGAGCCCCAGAATCAGAATCCACACAAAACGGTACACCACGACGTCGTTATCGCTTAGCGTGTCAGATCGAACTAGTTGCCGCTTGGCTTAGCGTCTGTCTGCTGCAGACGTAGATATTTTTCATGCAATGTCTCCTGAGTTTCCTCATGTTCCGGATCAAGCGGAATACAATCAACCGGGCATACCTGAACACACTGCGGCTCATCGAAATGCCCCACACATTCCGTGCAACGCGAGGGATCGATGTGGTAGTAGACAGGCCCCATGTATATCGCTTCATTTGGGCATTCCGGCTCGCACACATCGCAATTGATGCATTCGTCCGTGATCTTGAGCGACATCGTATTGCGCCACTACTTCTTGGCGTAGAACCTGACCAAGGCATCACGCACACGCGGATGTACAAATTTTGATACGTCGCCGCCGAATGACGCAACCTCGCGAACCAGTGTCGACGAAATATAAGTATATTGCTCTGCCGGTGTCAGGAATACGGTTTCAATGTCAGGCGCGATCTGACGGCTCATCGTCGCAAGCTGGAATTCGTATTCGAAATCAGATACTGCCCGCAAACCACGAATCATTACGGGGAGATTATTTTCGCGGGCAAAATCGACCGTCATGCCTTCGTACCCGCGCACCTCTACGTTTTCCACATCACCCACGACTATTTGTGCCATGTCAACCCGGCTCTTCAAATCGAACACTGGTGTCTTGCGCGGACTCGCCGCAATGCCGACAACCACGCGATCAAACATGGTGGCCGCACGACGGATCAAGTCGTTGTGTCCATTGGTGACGGGATCGAAAGTGCCCGGATAGAGCGCGGCGCGGGTCATGGAATCTCCTGCCTGACTGAAACCAAATGATACCCCACACGGCCCGCTCGCTTGCTGCGCAGCAATTCCAGTCCTTTCGGCAGTTCCGGCGAGCCCTTGTCGGCCAGCATCTCCATATAGATTCGGCCGCCTGTTCGCAGGAGCTTGCCGGCTACTATTTGATGCAACAGGCGCGCCCAGGGGTCTTCGTCGAACGGGGGATCGAGAAAGATCAAATCGAAATCGAGTGCGCAGCGGCGCAGATAAGCTAGCGCATCGCTGCTTACACATACGGCATTGCCACTGTTCAGTTCGACCATGTGCTCCCGAATAGCGTCCAGAGCCTTGGCATCACGCTCGACAAAAACGCACTCTGCCGCGTGGCGGGACAGGGCCTCCAGACCCAGCGCACCGCTACCGGCATACAGGTCCAGGCAGCGCGCGCCCTCGATCAGCGGACTGACCCAGTTAAACAATGTTTCGCGCACCCGGTCCGGTGTAGGTCGCAACTGTCCGGTACCGGGAAACTGTATCCGCCGCCCACGCCACTGTCCGCCGATTATCCGGAACCGGCCTGTACCGGATGGGCTGCTTTTGCCGCGCTGTCTGCTCACGCTCGGCTCCGTTGTCTTTTGTCCTGACGGTAAGGCAAACTCGCTGCCTGAAGACCAGATACGACCATGTTAAGAAAGAAAAAATCCACTGAAACTACTGAGCCGGCCGAAAAGAAACCGGGGTTCCTTCGTCGTCTGCGAACCCGACTCAATAAAGGTGACTCCTGGTTAACGACCGATGTTGCCGATCTCATCCCGGGTGGCAAGATCGACGACACCACTCTTGAAGAACTCGAAACCCGGCTGCTGCTCGGCGATGTCGGTGTCGATGCGACTGAGCATATCATCGACGGACTGCGCGAGCGTCTTAAACGCTCCGAGCTTAACGATCTGGCTGCGCTCATGAATGCCCTGCGGCAAGGGATGATCGAGCTGATCTCGCCAACTGCCATACCGCTGGAGATCGACACGACACAACAGCCGTTTGTAATCTTGATGGTCGGCGTCAATGGCGCGGGCAAGACCACGACCATTGGAAAACTGGCGAACCGTTTTCTGGATGAAGGCCGCAGCGTAATGTTGGCGGCGGCGGATACGTTCAGGGCGGCGGCCGTGGAGCAGCTTCAGGTCTGGGGCGAACGCAATGGTGTTCCCGTCATTGCACAACATGCCGGTGCTGACCCGTCGGCGGTCGTTTATGATGCGCTCGTCGCAACACGCGCACGCGACATCGATATATTGATTGCCGACACTGCCGGCCGCCTGCATACGCAAAGCAACCTCATGGAAGAACTGAAAAAGATCAAACGCGTCCTGGGTAAGCTGGATGAAAACGCACCACAGGAAACACTACTGGTCATCGATGCCGGAAACGGTCAGAACGCGCTGGCACAGGCACGCCAGTTTCACGAAGACGTTGGGCTCACCGGCGTTTGCATAACAAAACTCGATGGCAGCGCGAAAGGAGGGATATTACTGGCTATTGCACGCGAACTGGGTGTGCCGATCCGCTTTATCGGTATCGGCGAACAAGCCGACGACCTGGCCGTGTTTAACGCCGAGCAATATGTCGATGCTTTGCTCGAGCTACCCGTTACATGATTCGGTTTCAAAACGTCTATAAACGTTATGCCAGCGGTCGCGACGCGCTGAGCAATCTATCTCTGCACATCACACCCGGTGAGATGGTTTTCCTCACGGGACATTCCGGCGCAGGCAAAAGCACGCTGCTAAAACTGATTGCAATGATAGAACGGCCAACGCGCGGTCAGATGATAATCCGCGGACAAAACGTAACGCGTATTAGGCGCAAGAAGGTCCCACACTATCGCCGTTCGATCGGGATGGTATTTCAGGATCACAAACTGCTTTTTGACCGCAGTATTTACGACAACGTTGCCCTGCCACTGGTCATTGCAGGCTTGCCGGATCGCGAGATCGGCAAGCGCGTTCGCGCGGCATTGGATCAGGTCGCACTGCTCGGTCGTGAAAAACGCTCACCAATTGAATTGTCGTCGGGCGAGCAACAGCGCATCGGTATTGCCCGGGCCGTGGTCAGCAAGCCACCGGTGTTGATCGCTGATGAACCGACCGGAAACCTGGATCCGGAGTTGTCGCTGGAAATCATGCGTCTGTTCAAGCGATTTAACGCAGTAGGTGTAACGGTCGTTATCGCTTCACACGATCTGGGTCTGGTAGAGCAAATGGGTCATCGGGTAATTCGCTTGAGTGGTGGACAGCTTGCCGGTGCGGAGAGGCCAGATGGCAGCAACGCCAGGTAGTGCCAAGAAGCGCATTCCGTTGACGCAGCAAGCACGTGCTTACTTTCTGCGTCATGCACAGACCATGGTCGGTGCGCTAGGCAGACTAAGCGGGCAACCCGTGGCAAACGTGATGACGGTCGCGGTCATTGGCATTGCGCTGGCATTGCCGATTGGCTTACACCTGCTGGTGGAAAACGGCCGCGAGCTGAGCGGTAACTGGGAAAGCGTCGTCGATGTATCGGTGTACTTGCACGAAGTGGCAGATGCTGCACGCATTGAGACGATTGCCGGTGAGCTACTGGACTGGCCTGAAGTCAGTGCCGTAAGAATCATCTATGCCGAGGAAGCCCTGGGCGAGTTTGCGGAGCTATCGGGATTCGGTCAGGCACTCGACGCATTGGAAAATAATCCACTACCGGACACCCTCGTCGTCACACCGGCCGACAATTTCACTGATGCAGAAACACTGGCCGGTCTGGGCGAGGCGCTCGCCGCTATTCCCGAAGCAGAAATGGTCCAGGTAGACACCGATTGGGTGAAACGTTTTAACGCGATTCTGCAACTCATCCGCCGCACGGTTGGTCTGACGGCTTTTTTGCTGGCGCTTGCCGTGACACTGATCGTCGGCAACACGATCCGCCTGGATATTGAAAACCGGCGGGGAGAAATTGAAGTGACAAAACTGGTCGGTGGCAGCGATGCCTTCGTGCGTCGACCGTTTCTCTACGGCGGACTCTGGTACGGATTGGGCGGCGGTATTGTGGCTCTGGTCCTGACGGAGCTTTCCCTGTTGCTGTTGCGTGGACCAGTGGCGCGTCTGGCCGGGCTATATGGCAGTGGCTTCGAGCTCAGGGGCTTGGGTCCGGGCGGCATTGCCGTACTGATCGTCGGCAGCGGCCTGCTGGGATGGGCCGGCTCGTGGGTCGCCACCAGCCGCCATCTGCGCGATATCGAACCGACTTAAAGCCTCACAACAAGTGTCGCCCGCCTTTAGGGAATCAGAACACTTCAAAGAATTGGGGTTTCCTAACCATATGTTTTAAAACTGTCTTTTTGCTGAACTCCTTGCAAAATTAGCACTCCAATACGCAGAGTGCTAAAATCAATTTCGGGCTTTTTGGAGGACAAACGACCATGGCAGCGACCGCGCTGACTCTTCGGAACCAGACTCTGTTGCCTGGCGCGCCTATTGGCAGCCTTGAGGCATACATGAGCACCATCTCGTCGATACCGGTCTTGAGCCGGGAAGAAGAATTCGACCTGGCAGAACGGTTCAGCCGGGAAGGCGATCTGGAATCTGCCCGGCAATTGGTTATCTCGAACCTGCGTTTCGTTGTCCATATCGCACGTGGCTATAGCGGCTACGGTTTGCAACTCGGCGACCTCGTACAAGAGGGCAACGTCGGGCTGATGAAGGCCGTCAAACGTTTCGATCCGGATTACGGCGTGCGTCTGATCAGTTTTGCCGTGCATTGGATTCGGGCTGAGATTCACGAATTTGTTTTGCGTAACTGGCGCATCGTCAAAGTTGCTACAACGAAGGCACAACGCAAACTGTTTTTTAATTTACGGAGAGCCAAGAAGCATCTCGGTTGGCTAAGTACCGAAGAGCGCAAAGCCGTCGCAGCCGATCTGGGCGTGTCGGCTGCCGATGTTAACGAGATGGAACAACGTCTGGCCGCACACGATCTGGGATTCGACGGTGCCAACAGCGACGATGATGAAAACAACTTTGCGCCGGTGGCATACCTGCCTGCGCCCGAACCTGACCCACTTGAGCTCGTTGCAGACGATGAATCGCGTCAGGATCTGCACGGAAAACTCTTCGCGGCGCTGGACACGCTCGACGAGCGTAGCCGCCACATACTTGAGGCCCGGTGGATCGCCGAGAAAAAGACAACACTGCGCGAACTTGCAGGTGAATATGGGGTGTCAGCCGAACGCATACGACAGATCGAAGCCAACGCACTGCGGAAACTGCGGCAGGATATTACTACCTGATTCGGCCAAGAATCTCGCGGGTTTGACCCCTCACCCCTGGATCCCTTCCCGGCGCGGAGGTGGAAAACAGTTCTTGACCTTATTTTACTTGACCGGCCATGCCGGCACTTCTAGTATCAGCGCCCTTTCTGCACAGAAATAAGGGAGCTAACAAATGGCCGTAGCACGTGTTACCGAAATCACCGCTTCATCCACAAAGAGTTTTGACGACGCCGTGGAAACCGGCATCGCTCGCGCCAGCAAGACGCTTAATAACGTCGCGGGCGCCTGGGTTGAGAATCAGAAAGTGACTGTTGAGAATGGTCGTGTCAGCGAATGGCGGGTCAACCTGAAAGTGACCTTCGTCCTCGAAGATTAACTTGCTCTACAAGTTAAACAAAAACGGCGGCCAATGGCCGCCGTTTTTTGTCCTAAACTGCTATCTATAGGTCGTACCTTTGTGCTGAATCCAGCCGCCCTCTTTTTTATTACGCGGGTCATGGTGAGTCCAATGAATCACGCCACCGCGATCGTTCCACTCGTACTCACCGTAGAAGGAAACCGGGTCACCCGCTTTTATCGGAACCCTCTGGGCCAGATCGATATTGTGCGCAATCAGTACCGTGTGATCGTTGGGTAGTCTCACTATAAAACGTTGGTGCCGCGAGCCCTCCGAGTCGTCGGCCAAAGTGCGTTGCACTCTTCCGCCGCCCTCGATCCACATATCCGAGCGTTCAGACTCAAACGCGGACAGTATCTGGTCTGCAGCATCGGCGTAGTTAGTCGCATTGACTGCAGCCGCCGGCACCGATGCGGGTGCCACGCTTGCCTGGCCACCGTCCTGAACACTGTTGTACCCAAAGAACGCGACCGCGATGGCCGCGACGATACCCGCCAGTGTGCGGATTTGCTTTGTCAAACTAGCCTTCGACGATAGGTACGAGCGTTATCTCAACACGCCGGTTGAGCTGCCGCCCATCGGACGTTGAATTGTCGGCGATCGGATGGCGTGAACTGAGACCAAATGACGCCATTCGCAGCGCCAAAACTTCACGGCTTTCCAGATAACCGGACACGCTTCCCGCACGCCTTTCCGACAACGGTTGGTTGATTGCGTCCGAACCGGTGCTATCGGTATGCCCGGCGATTTCCACCAGTGTCTTCTCGTACTCATTCAAAACTACTGCGACCGAGTCGAGTACAGGATAAAACCCACCCTTGATGTCTGATTCATTTGTATCGAAGGTGACATTGCCCGGCATATTCAGAACAATATTGTCACCCATACGGACGACGCTTACGCCTGATGCTTCCAACTCGGCACGGAGTCGAGCTTCCTGCACATCCATGTAGTAACCGACGCCTGCGCCGGCGATGCCGCCGATACCTGCGCCGATTAATGCACGCTGGCGTCGTTCGCGACTATCGTCGCCAGAGATAATTCCAGCGACCGCACCGATTGCGGCGCCGATAATCGCGCCTTTGGCGGCTTTGGAGGTTTGCTCTTCACGCGTGTAAGGATTAATCGTTGTACATGCGGTTACGGTCATTGCCGCAATAACGAAAAATGCCGTTCGCCGCTGTCTAGTCAATCTGTTCATTTCTCACTCCGTAACGAAAGATTGTGGGGTAGGGATCCACTCGGTGCCCAAGAATATAGACACCGACCGGCCAAGGCCATAGCGTTCAATCTCGTTTACGTTTGGCAGCCACTTAAGACATAAGTTGTTTCTGTAATGACCGGGTAATAACGCGCCAAACAGCGCGAAACAACACGGTCGTCCCCGGCCGGAATGGCCCTGCTTAAGGCAGCCAAGCCATGCCCACGAGACCGGGTGCCTTGGAATACACAATAGTCTTGCGCGAAAACCGCACTGAGCGTTATGGTTAAACTACGTCGTTGCGGGGGAGAGACATGCCGACTGTGGATGCCTGGCTCAATGAGTATGGCGAGAGTCATCAGAATCCGACTAATAAGTTTTTGCACTGGATCTGCGTTCCCCTGATCGTGCTTAGCCTGATTGGTATGCTTTGGTCCATACCGGTACCGGTGGCTTTTGAGAGAACGTCGCCACTACTGAACTGGGGCATGATTTTTTTGCTCGCCTCGCTGATCTATTACTTCATCATGTCACTTAGTCTCGCAATCGGCATGATTTTCTTTACTGTCGGGACTGTATTGCTCATCAACTGGTTGGACGGGTTATCCACGCCGCTGTGGGCAATCTCATTGAGTGTTTTTGTTGCCGCCTGGATTGGTCAGTTCATCGGGCACATTATCGAAGGTAAGAGACCGTCGTTTTTTAAAGACATGCAATTCCTGATGATCGGCCCTATATGGTTGTTGTCGGCCGTCTACAAAAAGCTCGGCATCCCAATCTAGTCTGTTGCGGCCCTACCCCTATTGGTGAGCGGCGGCTGTAACGGCGGCGGCAACCGCGTCGTGGACTTTACGGTCTAGTGGGTCGGGCACAAGATCATGTTCACCGGCGAGACTGGCCAGGGTTCGGGCCGCGGCGATCAGCATTGCATCGGTAAATGAATTCGCCCGTGCGTCCAGCACACCGCGAAACAACCCGGGAAATCCTAATACGTTGTTGATGCCTTTGCCGTCGGCGGCAAACGAGGCCCCGGCAAGTAATGCATCGCCAGGATCGATTTCCGGATCCGGGTTGGACAATGCAAGAATAACCTGCCCCTCACGCACCATTTCCGGTTTTATCAATCCCTTTACGCCGGTCGTTGAGATAACGATATCCGCTTTGCCCATGATCTCATCGAGCGTTGCTACCTCGCCACCCATGGATCTTAGCCGTGCCTGCGCACCTTCGTTCAGGTCGGCACCCATCACCTGTTTCATCCCGGCATGTTGCAACAAACGCACAATACCGATACCCGCCGCACCGAGACCAACTTGCCCAATTACGCTGTCTTCCGGGCGCCGGTCTGCCCGCTCGCAAGCGTTAATCAAAGCGGCAAGCGTGACGACAGCGGTACCGTGTTGATCGTCATGCAATACAGGTATGTCCAGTTTGTCGACTAATGCCTGTTCGATTTCAAAACACTCCGGCGCGGCGATGTCCTCGAGTTGGATACCACCAAAACTCGGAGCAATAGCGGCAACTACACGAATCACTTCTGCGGGATCTGTGCAGTCGAGCAAAATGGGAACACCCGTAAGATCGGCGAACGCAGCAAACAATGCCGCTTTGCCTTCCATCACGGGCAATCCGGGCAATGCACCAATATTTCCCAGACCCAGTATGGCCGTTCCGTTGGTTACGATGGCAACTGTGTGGCCAACATTGGTCCAGTCGTAGGCACGTGAGGGGTCGTCCTGAATTGCCAGGCATACGCGTGCCACACCGGGTGTGTAGATATCGCGCAACACCTGCTGACTCTCGATATTGACCCGCGAGACCGTTTGAATCTTGCCGCCGGCATGGCGGTTGAATACCCGGTCCGAGCGACCCAGGACCTTGGCGCCCGGCAGTGCATCGATGTGCTCGAAAACCTCGCGATCCGCCTCGGCATCCATCTCCAGTGTGAGTTCCCAAACAGACTTGCCGCCTTCCCGGTGCACCATCGTCAAGTGCTCAATCGTGAGTCCGTCGTCGCCTATCACGCCCAGAATCTTCGACAGATTGCCGGGTTTGTGATCGGATTCGATCAGCAGGATTTCGGGTATTTTCATACGACACTCCTGATTCGCCGGGCGTAGTGTAACGCCATCCTATCCAGTATTTATCGGCAAATTTTCGGGCCGCTGATGTACGAAATCGACGACGCCCAGGGGTGCCGGGCAACCCGGCACTCGCGTATCATTGCTCGACCCACTACCAGGAGCGCCACATGGCCACCGCTGCAGAAAGCCTTAAAACAGCCTCGCCGGCACTCGACCCTATGGATCTCTATGACGTGCGTAGCGAGCTGAATGAAGAAGAACAGCTCGTCCAGGGTACCGTCGCACGTTTTGTTGATGAACGTGCGTTGCCGGTCATACCCGAAGCTTTTGAGAAAGGTCGTTTCCCCGCTGAGCTGGTGCCGGAGATTGCCTCGCTGGGTTTGCTCGGCAGTTCTATCGAAGGTTACGACTGCGCGGGACTGAACAGTGTTTGCTACGGACTGATCTGCCAGGAGCTGGAACGCGGTGACAGCGGTTTACGCAGTTTTGTTTCCGTGCAGTCCAGCCTGGTCATGTATCCAATCTACGCCTATGGAACCGACGAACAAAAAGAACGTTGGCTGCCCGCGCTGGCCAAGGGTGAGGCAATAGGTTGCTTCGGACTGACCGAACCGCAGGGGGGCTCCGACCCCGGCAACATGCAAACGCGTGCTCAACGTGACGGCGATGACTGGATCATCAACGGTTCCAAGATGTGGATTACCAACGGCACGATTGCCGATGTCGCCGTAGTCTGGGCAAAAACCGATGACGGTGTGCAGGGTTTCCTCGTGGAAAAGGGCATGAAGGGATTTGACGCACCGGAAATCGAACACAAGTTTTCGTTGCGCGCATCGGTTACGTCGTCATTGTTTTTCGACAACGTCCGGGTACCAGAAGCCAACCGCTTGCCGAAGGTGCGGGGCTTAAAGGGTCCATTGGGTTGTCTCACGCAAGCGCGTTTCGGTATTACCTGGGGTGCCATCGGTGCAGCACAAGCCTGTCTACGCGAGCTGATCGATTACACCAGCACGCGGATCCTGTTCGACCGCCCGCTTTCGCACACCCAAACTGTGCAACGGCGGCTGGCCGAGATGGCGCGCCAGATCACGCTGGCACAGTTACTGTCGCTACGACTGGGCCGGCTAAAAGACGCCGGACGCATGTCGCCAACACAGGTCTCGCTGGCGAAATGGAACAACGTACGCATGGCGTTGGATATTGCCCGCGATTCCCGCGATCTCTTAGGAGGCAGTGGAATCAGTGTCGAGTTCTGCCCGATACGCCACATGTTGAACCTGGAAAGCGTGATTACTTACGAAGGCACCGAAACTATTCACGAACTGGTTATAGGTCGTGAGTTGACGGGTGTTAACGCGTTCTGACGGGACGATATAGACGTGAGCAAACACAGTTTGGTCAAATCCGGAACACGCGGCATCAACCGTGCAGAGATTGTCGACCGGAATTTTCAGGATTTTCTCCAGCATTGGGGCGAGCCCTTTACGGCTCGCAGCGTGGATGCACCTGTCTCCGGCGGCTTGACGGGGAAAAAACTGTTGTCACTGTTCGATGTCATGATGACATCGCGTCTACTCGACCTCACCGCACGGGAACTGCGTGGACGCAATGAAGGCTTTTACACGATCGGCAGCTCGGGTCATGAGGCGAACGCCATCGTTGGCATGCAGAGTCGTACAACCGATCCGGCGTTTCTGCATTATCGCAGCGGTGGTTTTATGCTCGCCCGCACCAGTAAGCTGCCCGAATGCGACCCCGTCTACGATACCTGTTTATCGCTGGTAGCTTCACGCGAAGATCCGGTGTCGGGCGGGCGTCACAAAGTCTGGGGTAGCGCACCCGGCTGGGTGTTGCCGCAAACCTCTACGATCGCCAGTCATTTGCCCAAAGCAGTTGGTACCGCCATCGCATTGGCACAAACCAAACGACTGGGCATTGAGCCACCGATTCCGGACGACAGTATAGTCATCTGTAGCTTTGGCGATGCAAGCGTCAACCACAGCGCAGCCCAGGGTGCGTTTAACGCCGCGCAGTGGACTGCGTATCAAAATCTGCCGGTGCCGATCCTGTTTATTTGTGAAGACAACGATTTTGGTATTTCGGTGCGGACACCGGAAGGTTGGGTCCGGGCCGCATTTTCGAGCAGACCCGGCTTAGATTATCGATATGCCGACGGGCTGGATGTAACCCAGGCCTGGGATGTTACACGGGCCGCCATCGATGAATGTCGCAGCAAACGGCGTCCGGTCTTTTTGCATTTGCGAGTTACGCGGTTATTGGGTCACGCCGGAACCGATGTGGAAACCGAATACCGCACGCTGACCGATATCGAACGTAACGAAGCCAGTGACCCATTGCTGTTGACCGCGGAAACCGTGATTGAAAACGGGCTGATGGACGCAGAAACAATACTAAAACGCTATGAAGGACTGCGTGCCAGTGTGCGACGCGCCGCTGATCGCGCTGTTGCCCGCCCGCGTTTGACGACCAGCGACGAAGTCATGCGACCGCTGGCACCGTATCAGTCGACGGAGGTGGAACGGGAAGCCGGTCGCAACGATTATGATCGCAAGGTCGCATTTGGGCAACGCACGCTACCTGAGAATGCCGGACCTAGACACCTTGCGATCAATATCAACCGCGCGTTGCACGATCTGATGGCCAAATATTCGGAAATGACACTATTTGGCGAAGACGTTGCCCAAAAAGGCGGTGTCTATACGATAACTACTGGGCTGCATAAAACTTTTTCCGGCACACGCGTGCATAACACCCTGCTCGATGAAAGCACCATACTCGGGATGGCTCAGGGGGCGGGCTATATGGGTCTGTTGCCATTCCCGGAAATTCAGTATCTCGCGTATTACCACAATGCATGCGATCAAATACGCGGCGAGGCCTGTTCACTGCAGTACTTTTCGCGGAACCAGTTCCGCAATCCGATGGTGATTCGTATCGCATCTCTGGCGTATCAAAAAGGCTTCGGCGGACATTTTCACAACGACAACTCCTTTGCCGCGCTGCGTGACATCCCTTCACTGATTATCGCCTGTCCGTCACGTGGAGATGACGCTGCAATGATGCTGCGCACCTGTGCGGCGCTGGCGAAAGTCAGTGGCCGGGTGGTGGCATTTATGGAACCCATCGCGTTGTACATGACCAAGGATCTTTATACGGAGAAGGACGCCAAATGGATCTTTGATTATCCGGCACCGGATCGCTTTATCCCATTTGGCGAGGGCCGGGTCTATTTCCCTGCGGCAAAGGACTTATTGATTATTACTTATGGCAACGGCGTGCCGATGTCGCTGAGAGTTGCCGAAAAACTGCAACAAGAATTCGGCATCTCAACACGAATATTGGATCTGCGTTGGCTCAAGCCGCTGAATCACGATCTGATTGCCCATCACGCCGGTCAGATCAAGAAAGTGCTGGTCGTCGACGAGGGCCGGCGCACTGGCGGTATCGCCGAGGAAATTTTCACCGCGATCGATGAGCATCATGGCAGCGGCATAATAAAACGCCGTGTTTGTGGTGAAGACTCCTACATCCCGCTGGGCGCAGCGGCCAACCTGGTGCTGGTATCCGAAGACGGCATACTGGATGCGGCAAGGCGGCTATTGCGCTAGGCCGCGCGCCGTCAGATACCGGAAATAAATTTCTTTGGCACACGATCGTTATGACCACCGGGCGGTGTTGCACATCGCCACACCCCTGATTCTCTCCAATATTACCGTGCCCCTTCTGGGCATGGTCGATACCGCCGTCGTCGGTCATCTGGATAGCCCGCACTATATCGGTGCAGTCGCGGTTGGCGCGATCATTTTCAGTTTTATTTACACCGGCCTCAACTTCCTGCGCATGGGTACTACCGGTATCACGGCGCAGACATTGGGTACCCGCGATAACGACGAATTACGCACGGTCCTGGGACAGGTGTTGAGTGTCGCCTTCGGGATGGCCGCGATCCTGTTGTTGTTGCAGGTACCCATCGGCGTCCTGGCCTTATGGCTGATCAACCCCAGTGCCGACGTTGCGGCACAAACCGAAATCTATTACAGCATTCGAATCTGGAGTGCGCCCGCAGCGCTCGCAAACTTTGCTCTCGTCGGCTGGTTTATTGGGCTGCACAATGCGCGCGCGCCGTTATTCATGATGATCCTGGTCAATATTGTGAATATCGGTCTGGACATACTCTTTGTCGTATACCTGGGCATGCGCGCCGATGGTGTCGCACTGGCTTCGGTCCTGGCCGAGTATTCCGGTTTCGCTGTCGGATTGTTTCTGGTCGCACGAGAATTAAGACTCCGGCCTGGTCACTGGATTCGCAGCCGCCTCACCGATAAGCACCGGTTCAAGCGTCTGTTCGCGGTAAATGCGAATCTTCTGATACGAACAATGTCGCTGATGTTTGCCTTTGGTTTCTTGACGGCGATGAGTGCCCGACAGGGCGACATTATCCTGGCAGCCAATGCCATTTTGCTGAACATGCAGTATTTCATGGCCAGTGCACTGGACGGTTTTGCCAATGCGGCCGAAGCGCTCGTCGGCCGTGCTATCGGTGCGAAACACCGTGACAGCATCAAGCGCGCAATACGCCTTTCTATGTTCTGGTCGGTGGTTATCGCCCTCATGTTTGTAGTCGCTTATGCAATAGGCGGTGCCTGGATCATAAAATTACTGACTGATCTTGAACCGATTCGAGCTGCGGCGATCCTGTTTCTGCCCTGGATAATTCTTTCGCCGATTATTTCGACCTGGAGTTTTCTTTATGACGGTGTCTACGTCGGGGCCACACTTGCACGCGAGATGCGTAACACGATGGTGTTTTCCACTTTCCTGATCTTCCTGCCCGCCTACTGGCTATTACAACCACTTGGTAATCACGGATTGTGGCTGTCGTTTCTGTTGTTCATGGCGGCACGGGGACTGACAATGTGGTGGCTGCTGCCCAGAAAACTGCCCACGCTGCAACTGAACTAACCACGAAGGCCGCTCCCCACCTAACCGAAAGCTCGGCCTTTGGCCTCACGAAAGCGTCGCTACGCGACTTATGGATCTGCGTGTCTCGATACACCCAAATCGCCCAAGCGGAAGAAAAAAAGGCGCTAACTGTCCGTCAGCGCCTCTTCTGTTGCTTTGATCTCCGTGCGAGCTACAGCACAGTCGCCGACTGGACGCCCCACTTCTGATCCTCGGACCCACCCTTGGTGCCAGAGATCCGCGAACGGAATACGTAGTCGCCGGCATCGAGGGGTAGTGTTATCGAGTAGTCCTCGGACATCCCGGCGTCAAGGTTCACGCCATCAATGCTGCCAACGCCGGAGCGGCTGCAATCGTAGATATCGCAGGTAAAGACATCGCCTGCGCAGTCGCCCAGTGCGATGACGTTGAGGTCAACCTTGATCCGGCCGCTTCCATCATTGGTTATGTTAACGGTTATCGTTGCCTCACCGGCAGTCGTCGTGTCGACAGTCATACTGTTCATGGTAATCGCCGCGGTACCGCCGCCGGCGTGGATTACCGGTGCCAGAATCAGTAGAAGCGCTGCGGCCAGCATAAGACTTGGCGTCTGAAACTTGTATCTCATTGTTCACTCTCCCTTGTCGTTGAACTGTTGGTGTGTCACCGGGATTGTAGCAGCTCGTACAGCGTCCGGTTTTCGTTAGCAGGCCTTAGACCGATGCCTGGTGTTATCTAAACACGAATGGTTGTGCGGAGTCGTTACGGTCACTAAGTTTCAAGGGTTCTTTATGTTTGCACAGATCGGAAGCAGTCATTCATAAAATCTGCCGTTGGACGCCGGCTCCTTGTGAGATAACCGCTCGGCAAATATGGTCAAAACGTTTGGGATACAAATAACAGCGTAGAGGAAAAAATATTCACGGGTTGTGCGTTGCGGCGGTTTGCGTGACCGGGACTTTCTGGGCGCTGACCACGTAACGCAACGGCCCACCCGGATTGATAGCATCAAAGGGATAGCACGTTACCAGCGTTAGCCGGCTGTCGTCGGCTTCAAGCGATAAGCGGCTATTACGGCTGTCGGCGACCTGTACCGAGTTCACCCTGAACCAGAATTCCTTTCCGTCGCTACGCTCGACCAGGATACGATCACCGATACTTAGTTTTTCCAAAAACTTGAAATGCGTGTCGCGGTGCGCGCCGATGATGCTGTTGCCGGCGTTGCCGGGTAGTGCGCTCGCGCTCATATGAGCAGGCCCGAAAGCCATCGTGCTGCCGGTCATCCCTTCCAGCACGATCAGATCCACATCATGTTTAAACGATTGCAGACGCGCGATAGGCCAGGTATCGGCCCACGGCCAGGGACGGATCTTGTCCCGGGTCATGGCGGTTGTGGTCCAGGCACGTTCCAGCAATACCTGGGCCAGTTCTGCTTTGGCCGGAATGTAGGCGGCTCCTGCCAGTTGTGCCAGACCTGCGATTGCGAGTGTCATCAGCAGCAGCTTTTTCACGGCTGCCGACCTGTCGCAGCACCTGCTGCGGACAGCAGTAGCGTTAACAGACCAAACAGTAAAAGTAATGCCGACGGCGTAGCGCCGGCAGGGTAACCGGTCATCGTGGAACCATGTGGAGCATTGGCCGCCACCAATTTCGAATTGAGCTGGGTGCCGGGCGCACGATTAGGTGTGTAGTCGACCGCGACCAGACTGGTGTAGCGGCTGACCAAATGATGTTTTAGTGCCAGTTGCACGACTTCGCCGCGTACTTGTAGCGGATCTGCGCCGGCTGTGAGGCTGTCGATTAATGCTTCAATACGGCTGCGGCCCCACAACGCGGCTACACCCGGATTGTCGTTCTCTGTGGTCAGCGAGAGATTCTTTTGCCAGGGCAGCGATGCCCGGCGGCCACGCAGCTTGAACTGTCCCGTGTTCGATTGAAGTTTCGCCCGCACGACGATAGGTTCATCGGCATAAAGATCGCCAATTCGCTCGGGTGACAGACTCGCCCCGGCCGGCCCTTCGATTTCAATATCTCGTAGTACCGGCTGTTCCAGACGGGCCAACAGAGAATCCATGCGTTCTTCGATCATATGATCGCCACCGATATGGGTATAGGTACCACGACCGAACTCAGCGCCTTTGCGCATGAACCATGCGTTTGGTGCCGAGCCTATACCGACCGTGAACAAACGGGAATTGCCGAGTTGTTCACTGATCTGCGTGAACAGCTGCTGCTCATTTCCGACGCTGCCATCGGTCACAAACACGACCTGTCGCAAGAAACCATCGGCGGTGGCACGCATGTCTGCTTGTTCGTCGAGCGCCAGGTCCAGCGCCTCGGCAATATTGGTTCCGCCGTCTACATTAAGACCATCGATAAAACGCTGCGCCTTTTGCTTATGTGCATCATCCGCTGCAAGAGCAGAAGAAAACAATTTGCGTGCGTGAGTGGAAAAACGAATAATATTGAATCGATCCTGCGGACTCAGCCGGTCAACAGCAAAACGCAGTGCATCCGTGGCCTGTTCAATGGACGTACCAGCCATCGAGCCGGAAGTATCGATGACATAGACAATTTCACGCGGCATGTTTAACGCAAGTGCGCCGGTATCGGAAGGCATGAACATAATCAGCGCGTAGTCCTCACCGTCCCAGGTCTCGCTAAACACCGCCGCCTGTGGTGCGCTTCCCAACGCCGGTTGCCATACCAGTTCGAAGTCGCGATTCATAGGCACTTTGCCGGTGGCGGTGGTCAGCAAGTGAACTTTTCCCGCCTGCAACATATCCATTGAGTGATAGAGACTCTCTATGCGCGCCAACGGAAAACCGGCGTCGATTCTTACGTTGATTTCTGCCTCGTTAGCACTTTCCTCCATGGGATGGAAAGCCAACGGTATTTGATCCGCCGCAAAACCGGACTCGCAGCACACGAGCGACACGTCTGTAGCGGCGTATACCGATGTAGTTTCCGGCTCGTAGCGTGGCGCGACGGTCATCGGAAAACGAATACTGAAGGTCCCTTGCAAATACTTGAGTGTCTGCAAGTAAGCGATTTCGACTTCGACCGCTTCGCCCGGCGCGATGTTGGCAACTGCCGTCGTGAACATGTTGGGTCTTTGCTGTTCGACCAGACTGGCGCGCTGACCACTCTCCCGTGCTTTGGCGTAGGTTTTTCTGGCTTCGGCTTTCTCCTTTATTTCTCCGATGACGACACGATCGCCAATATGCAGTTTCAGAGAATCGACAGCCGCATCGTCAGGCAACGGGAAAACATAAATGCCTTCAACGTGTTCTGTGCCCGGATTGTTAAAACGTTGTCGCACATCGACCCGCGCGATCATGCCGCTAACGGCTATATCGACACGGGTTTCCAGGCGTGGGGCCTGGACATCGCCGTTATCTGAACGGAACAAAAGGGTGCCAGCGCCTATCTCATCCATTGGTGCCGCGACAACGGTCTGGCCGGCAACGACAACTACCAGACCCAGCAGCATCAGCAATGTAGCCAGCCGTGTCAGTGCGCGGCCGCGTGTAGGTCGTGCAGTTTTTACCGCTGGCGCGAGAAAATCGAGCTGGGTCTCGAACATCTCACTCATCCGTGGCCGCTTTGTTTTGGTGGCGTCTGCGTTCATTGCCCTGCTCCCCATATGATTGATGGGGTAGATTTCACGCCTGGATTGGGGCCGTCGATTGCGGTTTAGGTGGCAATTTGGCGATCGAATATGGCAGATTGTGGCGCCGGGCCTTGTGCCCAGCTAACCAGGAGAATTCCGAGCATGTCCCGACAGATAGCGATCGTCGAAGACGAGGCAGCGATCCGTCACAACTATGAAGATGCCTTTCGGCGCAATGGTTATGACGTAAAAGCCTATTCCGACAGGGCTTCGGCGATGGCAGCCTTTGAACAATCGCTACCGGATTGTGTGGTGATTGATATCAACCTGGGTGACGAAATCGAGGGTGGCTTCGAGTTGTGCCGGGAACTGCGCGCAGCGGCGGCAGACTTGCCCATCATTTTCCTGACCGCACGAGACAGTGAACTCGATGCCATATCCGGTCTGCGTCTGGGGGCCGACGACTATCTGACAAAAGACATTAGTATCCCGCACCTGATGGCGCGTATTGCCGCGTTATTCCGTCGCTCGGAGGCTTTACGCAAAGCCGTCGTTGCAGAGGAAGTCCTGCGGCGCGGACGACTGACTCTGGACAGCGAACGCATGACAGCAGCCTGGGACGATCAACCCGTACCGCTGACCGTCACAGAATTCTGGTTGGTACACGCGATGGCACGATATCCAGGACACGTGAAAAGCCGCCAACAACTCATGGACGCAGCAAACGTAGTACTCGACGACAACACCGTGACTTCACACGTAAAGCGTCTACGCCGAAAGTTCAAAGCGCTCGATAACGATTTCGACGCAATAGAGACGGTTTACGGCATGGGTTATCGCTGGCAAGGCGTAGAAGCTTAGGTGCTTCTGGAGTAACGCGTGCGGCTGCGCACTCAACTACTATTGGTCAGCTTGCTCACCCTCGCCTTGCCCTGGGCCGGTTGCCAATACGTACGTGAGTTCGAAACCGCGTTACGGCAGAGTCAACAGGATTCGCTCGCCGACGGGGCCGGCGCAATCGCGGCAGTACTTGCCGAACGCCCCACGCTGCTGGTGCGTGACCCTGCACAACTGGTTTCAACTGCAGCACCAGAAAGCGATATCTATGCTACGAAGCTACCATCCTTCGTCACATTGGACGGATTCGTTGGTGATTGGGGCGTACTGCCCGAAGACTTCCACGAATTAGTTGGCGAGATCGCAGTCAGCTATATCGCCGGCTTGGACGATTCTGATATCTGGCTATACCTGCAGGTCAATGACGACGACCTACGCTATGAGACACCCGGCAGCGACCATAGCGACCGCGTATTGATCGACTATGAGGATGCCGCGGGCGTTGCACAGCAGCTTCTGATTGCAACCTCAGCCCGAGGACGCAGCGGTGTGCGACGTCGTGACGGATTGCGCTGGATCAATGAGCCTCGCGCGCAAACCGTATGGGAAGAAAACTCTGATGGCTATCAGATCGAGATTCGGTTACGAAATATCCTGATAGGCGCGCGCATGGGGCTAAGCATCATCGACGCCGATGCGAATAACGATACGCTCAAGCAGGTATCGACCTATTCTGCGAGCCGGCCGGGTATGCTCATACACCGCCTGCCGGCATTGGAACTTGCCATTGCCGATTTTCGATTTGGCAATCGGCGTATTGTGGTCACTGACCCTGCGGGTTGGGTAATCGGCTCAGTAGGCGACACGCGCAGCTTGTCCGGTGACGGCGAAAAAACCTATCCGCTCGCCGAGCGTCTGCTGAGACGAATAATTCAACCGGCACGTAAACCCGATCCCCTGCGTGTAGCTCGACAAGGTCAGCTCCATTCGGCTGAAGTCACCAATGCTCTTAACGGACAGCCCGGTGCACGCTGGTATCGCGCCGCGGACGAACGCAGTGCCATCGTCGTTGCGGCCCATCCGGTTGACACCGGAAACAAAATACGTGGCGCCGTGATCCTGGAGCAAACCAGCGAAGCAATTCTGACGCTCACTGATCGCGCACTAGCCCGCCTGGTAATGTTGACGTTGTTTGCCACACTGGTAGCAGCCCTGGGACTACTCGGTTTCGCGACCTATTTGTCGATACGCATACAACGTCTCAGTCGAGCTGCAAAACTGGCTGTGAGTCCGGATGGTGCGATCAGCGATGTTTTTCCGGGCACACAGGCCGCCGACGAACTCGGTGATCTTTCACGTAATTTTGCAGACCTACTGGGCCGGTTGCGCGAACACACGGATTATTTACGCAGCCTGGCCGGAAAGCTGTCACACGAATTGCGCACGCCGTTGGCCGTTGTTCAGTCTTCGCTGGATAACCTCGACGCCGCCAATCTGCCCGACGATGCCAAGGTCTATGCGGTGCGCGCCCGTGAAGGGTCGCAACGTTTGCGCAGCATACTCACGGCGATGAGCGAAGCGAGCCGCGTCGAACAGGCTATCGCACATGCCGAAGTGGAGCATTTTGATCTGCGTGAGCTAGTCGAAGGCTGTGTCAGCGGATACCGGGACGTGCACCCGACTCGCCGTATCGAATTGTCGCTACCCGACCGGCCCTGTCATGTCGGCGCCGTGCCGGAATTGATCGCGCAAATGCTGGACAAACTAGTCGACAACGCTGCGGACTTCAGTCCTGAAAATGGCCGCATCGACGTCAGTCTCGATATTGCCGCCGATCGCTGTCTGCTCAATGTTGCAAACGAAGGACCGCCGCTACCGGAACAAATGCAATCCCAGATATTCGATTCGATGGTATCGCTACGTGAGCGAAAAGGCGTCGTTCCTCACCTCGGATTCGGCCTGCACATCGCAAGACTCATCGCCGAGTCGCATAACGGCACGATCAGTTGTAGTAATCTGCCTGAGGGGACGGGCGCAAAATTCACCATTAGCCTGGCGCTCAGTCCTGACGTCGATATTGTCGAATAAATTCAGCCAATTCCCGGCTATCGTCATCGGACGACTCTGTAAGGCGAATCAGCATACTGTCCTGATCGGACTGCGAACGATTTTGACCCAATTTAAACTTGCCGTTTAGTTTTTCCACGACGATCTCGAATCCGGTGATGTGGCTCAACTGGCTATTTCGATATTCATCTGTCAATTGTCTGTCCCAGGGCGCGCCGTGCAGCGCCTCGTATGTCTCTATCATTCGATCGACCAAAGAGGACAGCCTCTGCGCGTCGCTGAACGTGCGCGCAACACCCGCTGCATGTACGGCGGCGTAATTCCAGGTAGGCACTTCGTGACTGTCAGCATACCAGGCCGGCGACACATAACTGTGCGGGCCATGAAAGATTGCTGTGCTGCGATTTGCATTCAAGACTGCGCCATGTGGATTGGCGCGGGCCAGATGCCCAACCAACACAATTTTTTCGTCGTTTTTCTCGACCAGGATGGGCACATGACTGATTGAAACATCGTCACCGGCTGGCGTAATCAATGTGCAAAAACTGTAACGTCGCATGAATGCGACCAGTTGATCGGTATCGTCGACCCGAAACACTCGTGGCGTAAACATCAGTGAATCAAGGGGCTTCGTATACGATCAGGTCGTTGGTCTGCAGCATGCCGGAATCGTAGATAATGTTCCCATTGGAGGTAATCACCAGCCCGATGACACCCTGTGGGGAAGTGCGCCGCAATGTCGCCAGACGCACGTGTGTTCCCTGCACGACCTCGTTGAGGTTTCCGCTGCCATTGAGTTGTCGTCTCACTTCCGTACCATCGATATCTACATAGATGTAATGACCCGAAAATTCAGTAGGTTGCACCGACACGGAGCCACGCACATTGATGCCTAGTGTCTTTTGCTTGCCAGCGGCGTCACAGGCAACGTTACCCAGGGCGAGCATGCAGACAAAAATCACCCGATACAGACGGATATTGGAATCATTGAACATAATGTATCTTTAGCGCCCCAAATGGTGACCGGTCATCATTTCCGATAAAGTTTATGGACGTAATATTTCTTGGCTACGCTGCGTGACCGGACTCGGCAATTTTCTTGAGATCTTCAACGTCACCGGCCAGGAGTTTTTTTGTTGCGCCAATCATCAACCAACCCAGTGGCGACAATAATTTTGCCGCCAATGATAAAGGCTTTACCTCGAACCTCACGTTAACATCAGTCTTGTCGCCGACGGGTTCAAACTGAAAAATACTTCGATAGCGCGTTCCGTGCGAATCACACTCGACCGTGTAGGTCTCATCGGCCAGAAAATCCGTAAAGACCATTTCTTCGGTAGCCTGTTTGCCGAACATCTCCCGTGTCTCGCGAAACCGCGTGCCAACACCCACCGGGCCCTCGGTAAGCTTTTCGACTCCTTTGATCGCACCGATGTGGCTTGGCAATCGATCAACGTCGCAAAACAAACGGAACACTTCATGCCGTGGACATTCAATGCGCCGCGAAAGAGAAACCTTTGCCATGGCTACGTCACACCTCTATGGACCTAGTAGTCTACTTCCAAATGCCAGCGTATGCCCGATTTGGAAGCGTTACGGAACAACTCCTGATACTCGGCGAGATCATCCTGCACCGCCTCCGCGTCATGCACATCAGAAGGATTGTTCTCGATGTACTCGGCCAGTTGTGTTGCCCATTCGAGGCCTTCGCTCGCATCGAACCAGACTTTATGCACGTCCGCGACGGTATTGTGAATGTCTTCCTCGTCGTCATCAAAAAACTCAGTTAGATCGGCGTTTACAAAGTCCTCGAGTATTTTTATTCCCAACATTCTCGCGATGCGGTCAATGTTACTGGCCGCCTTCGCCAAGGCGGCTCCCTGAACGAGGGTATTGAATCCCGGATTGGGATTCTCCAACACGACATAATACGCGGCGCTCATTACTACCTCCCCTACCGAAAAAACTACCACGGAGAGATCTATTTCCCAACTGAATTCCGGTGTTGCTTTGCAACATCCCTGTATACGCAAACAACCAGCAGGATCAGTCCCAGCGCTATCGTTACAAACAGCGTGGGGTGGGCCAGCACAAAACCATAGGCCGACAGACTACCGCTTGTATCGGGTCTATGTCGGAGTAACAAATGGCTCAATAGCGCTAGCATAGCGCCAAACAAAGCGAGCGTCGTGGCGCGAAGAGGTGGCCAGCCGGGGAGCAGATCGACCTTGAACGCGCCGGCCATCAGCGAGACCGCAGCAAGCCCCACGTTTATCAGCGCGAATGCCAACAGCGGCGAATACAGATCAGGCTCAGCCATGTAGAGCCCACAGGACAAACCCGCCAACTAAGACGGCAAACACGCCAAACATTCGCAGGAACCATGCCGGTCGACAAACGGCCCAGTCAATCATGGCTTTTACACGCTGATGACCGATGAGCAGGACAAGCACTGCGGCGACCAAAGCCAAAACCGCTAGCACTCTGAATGCCTGCGGAAAGCGCGAAACGGGTGCGGCCAGCCACAAAATGATCGCGGCGAAGACTCGGATACCCGCGGCAACCCAGATTCCCCATGGCTGTTTGAAATACTTCGCCAGGCCGGTAAAGACCTGTGTTCTGACCATCGCTGCAAAACCCAGCAATGCGATCAACGCAGCCAATACCGACAAGGCAACTACTGAAAAACTCATGCTGTATCTGTCCAATAAAAATACATTATAACGGGGCAGATCAGCGCCGGTTGGCGACCGCGCGCGATAGACCACGCGCCAGGTTGCCCCGTCGGCCAACACTGACTGACTCCAGTTCGAGCCACTCGGCCATTTGATCGAGTTCGACCGCAAGCGCCGCCGTGGTCTTGCTTTCCAGCGCACCCGGTTCGCTATAGGCAGCGATTATCTGCAACCGGCTATTTTTACGGTCCGCCTTCAAATCCACCCGTGCAACAAGTTTTTCATCCATCAAAAAAGGCATGACGTAATAGCCCCATTTACGTTTAGCAGCCGGCATGAAAATTTCCAAACGATAATCGAAATTGAACAGACGTCTTAGCCGGGGCCGAAACCACACCAATGGATCAAAAGGCGATAACAACGTCTTTGCCGCAATATTACGTGGCAGACGGGCATTGCGATAAAGATAGGCCTCACCCGAACCGTCTATCTGGACGTTGTGTAATGTGCCCTCTTCAACCAGCTCCTCCACACGCGATTTTGCCGTGCCGATCTGCATGCGGAAATAATCCGCAAGATCGGCAAGTGTGGCGACGCCACATGCCGCCGCTGCGCGCCTCAGTAACTCCCGGTGTGCGTCATGCCCGGAGAGGGTATTTTGCAAATATTTGAACGGGATCACGCGTTCGGTCAGATCATAAACTCGGGTGAAATTCTTGCGCCGGCCTACCGCGGCGATTTGCCCCTGGCCAAACAAAGATTCGAGAACAGCGCGTTGCACAGTACCAATCCACGCACCGGCAATACGTGATTCAACGCCTGCCGGCGCGGGCAGATCTTCCGGCGCGGCAGGTCCGTCCTGACGAATCTGTGCCATGACTTCATCGACGTACTGAGAATGCTTGTTTAGGAAGTCCACAAAACCGCGCGGCCGTGGAACGTGGTTTGCCATTCGATCGCGTAACAACGGCCACATATCCACGGGAATAATGGAGGCCTCATGTGCCCACTGTTCGGTCCATTCCTGTTTTCGATAGACCAGTTCGTCCAGGCGACTGCGATCGTATGGACCCAATCGGGCAAATGGGACGAGATAGTGTGCTGGTATCAGAACGTTGACGAAATCGATTTGTATCAGGCGTGTGTGACCCATCAACCGTCGGATGTGGCGTATGTCCGGACGCGCCGGTCGAGGCCGATCGAAGCCCTGCGCCGCAAGCGCGATGCGTCGTGCCTCATCGGGCGTCAGACGGGTACGACGCACGGGCAACTAATTCCACAATCCGAGTATCAGACCAACCCAACCTACAGCTAGAAAGATAATGTCAGGCATATGACCCCACGATTTGGATGACAGCGGCTTGCTGGTCAGGGCCAGCGCCGATACGGAGCATGAGAATAGTACTTCGGTCGCGTATCGAGGCGCGCGTGCAGCCAGCCAACACCGAGTCCGGCAGTACTGATCCAGGTCGGCGTCGCGCAAATCCGACCCTGACAGGCCGCACCCAGACACTCCCAGTAACGATTGCTCAGGACAGCCGGTGCTGTACGACAAAACGCGGCAATATGAGCGTATTGTGCGCCCGCCGGCTGGGGGGCCGGTGCCACAAGCAACGCATCTGCGCCAAGATTATGAAATACGACGACGGGTTCTCCGCCAAAATGTTCGTCGAACGGTGTGGCATCACAGGGAAATCGCGCCAATGAGGGACTGTCGATCAGTACGCATTCGTATGGATTGTCGAGTCGGGTGGTCGTGAGCGGTGGCATTTCCCAGAACAATGCCGCGAAAGGCGACTCGGCTATTAATTGCGTGGAGATGTCCGCGATCGCATCGCCGGCGGCCCAGCCGACCAGCACCTGTTGAAAAGTAAGCGGCCCGGCGTGCGCCACAATACTGGCGCGTTGAGTGGTCTCATTCAGTCGTTCGATCTCGAGGGATAAATGAGTCAACCTGCATCCTGTTTTGCCGAAAGTCCCAATACTAATGCAAGCACGGCAAACAATGGCGTAAGTGCCAGTATTAAAACCCAGTTCGAACCGTGCTCGAGCGCGTAGATACCGACGAACAGAGTGGCCACAGCCAGCAACGCGAATACCCACGACAGTTTTCGACGCAAAGTCATGGTTTTAGTCGCAACAAAACCAGAATTCAACTTCCGATGTCGTTTGCTCGAAACGTGCCGCATGCGGCTGGTTGGCCGCCACGTGATACCAATCGCCAGGCCCGTAACGCTCTTCGCCTGCACTGGTCGTCAATATCAATTCGCCTTGTGTAATGACGCCGACATTCTCTGTGTCGTGGGTATGCGATTCTATCTCGGTACCGGCCGGATACGAAGCGAACAACACTTTGCAGCCTTCGGCATCAAGCTGTACCGCCTCAAACCGACCTGCATAAGCTGGCAGTCTGGATATCAGATCAGGGAAATGTTTCATTGGCCTTCCAGCCGATCCGCGGTCGTCAGCAAAGCATCACGCGCCGGTTCGAGGTCAAACTGGCTCTGGTGGTCCGGCAAGTTATCGAAGCCACTCTCCAGACGCGTCAGTGCTTCGGTGAGTAGCTGGAGACTACTTTGATCGAACTGAGGCATATCCCGCTTATTCGAGGTGACTTCGCAACATCCACGCGTTTTTTTCGTGCACGTTCAATCGCCGCACCGCGAGATCCACAGTGGCTTGATCTCCGGCGGCTTCAGCAACTTCAATCACGGCCTGTGCCGTTTTGACTATAGTTGCCTGGTCGGCGACCAGGTTGTTTATCATCTGTGTCGCATTCGGGCTGCCGTTTTCCTCCGCTACAGTTGCGAGACGGGCGAAAGCCGTGTAGCTACCCGGCGCCGGAGCACCAAGTGTGCGAATTCTCTCCGCTATTTCGTCTACTGCCAGTGCCAGATCGGTGTACTGGATTTCAAATAAGGCATGTAGTGTGCTGAACATCGGTCCTGTGACGTTCCAATGATAATTGTGCGTCTTTAGATAAAGCGTATAGCTGTCGGCCAATAGTTTCGACACGTTTTCTACGGTTTGTTTTCTGTCAGTCATTTCCTACTCCTTAAGTAATAGGCGCATCGGAATTGCGATCACACCTTGCCTTTCTTTTTCATCACCGGTACGGCGAAATCCAAGTCGATGATAGAACGCTTCCGCATAACGTGACGAATAAACTGTGAATTCCGAAAGATTGATCGCGGCCAGGCTGTCTCGGCTCGCCCGGTCCCACAGTTTGCGGCCTACCCCCTGATGCTGCATCTCCTCGGCAACAAACAAATGGTACACGTGGGAGTAACCGCGCATGCCGATGACCCCGACCAGAGGCTCCTGGTCAAAGGCCACATAGTAGGGATATCCCTGCAGCATATTCTGCTCTAGGGCTGCCGGCGTCATGCCGCTCAACAAGGCTTCTTGCCCTTCCGCTACAAATTCACGCGCAATCTGTGCTTTTGCGACTGGAACCATCAACTCGCTGATTGCCCGGGCATCTTTCCTGCCCGCCGCTTTGACCGTAATCATTTTCGGTTCAAACGCGGTAACCAGCGTCCAACTCGCTCACGGTATGCAACGTATTGGTCTCCGAATATTCGTCGCAAATGGCGCTCTTCGTACAGTACAACAAACAAATGAAAGCATGACCAGACTACGGCCATATACAAGACAAGTTCGCCGGAGCGATACCAGATTGCCCAACCGAGAATCACACAAAGCACCCCAAGATACATGGGATTTCGCACAAATCGATACAAACCGCGGGATACCAGCGTTTTCGGCGCGTCTATTGGTGCCGGCGTCGCCCTGCCACTGACCGCAAAGTCCCATACCGTCCAAACGTAAATTGCGACGCCCACGACAAAAAACGGAGCGGCAAACAAGAACAGCAACTCACCGGCTGTTTTGTCGCGCACAATCAATGCCGGCAAATATACGGCCACGGTCCCTGGTGCGATGACCGTGAACAAAATATTTTTTAGAAGTAACCACATAGGGGTAACTACTGTTCGATGCGGGGATCATCGGCCATGCTGTGCCGTGTGGCCCCGGGCGTCACATATAATTCCACGAGTGACTCGTGCACCGTGTGACGGTGCCAATGCCCGCGTGGCACGACCAATAACGCGCCTTTTTCAACCAGTACGTCTATGGAGTCCGTCTCGCTCAATACCGTGATGGTTACGGCGCCGTCCATTGCATAGAGTATTTCATCGTCATCGGGGTGATATTCCCACGGCGATTGACCGGCTCCGGATCTGAATATCCCGATCGTGCCGTTGTTGAATGCGGCAACTTCCCTGAAATCCATTTCTGCCGCATCGCCCAGGACCACGAGCGGGTGTTTTGACTCTAGTTGCAACATCACAAACTCCCAAAATTGACGGCGTGAAGAAATTCCTGCTGCTGCACCGGGGAAATCATCACTTTCCTGCCGGAATTATAGGTGATCCGAAGCCGATCCATCGACAACGCCGGAGAAGAAATAATGGAGCGCGTGACAACAATGTCCTCGATCGTCTTCAAAGGGATGTTCCAACGAAACGGCCCATGATAAATGCGCAGTACACTGTCACTGATCACATAATACGTGCCAAATGTGACCCACAACAACAATGCAATAGTGCCTGCGCATAGCACAAACATCGGAATGAACATCCAGTGCTCAGGATAATAGAACGCCGGCCAAAGCACGCCGGCCGTTACAAGCACACTGCTAAAGATAATTATCGAGAACCAGGTATCGCATTTTGACTCGAATCGTCTTTCCACTGCCAGCACTCAAGTGATATTTAGCGGAGCGGCGGAAAACAGCACGTCAAATAATTCGCACCAAATGACTACGCTGCCATACGCACTCGGATTGATATTTGCCGGTACCGCATAATTCTGGTTTCCAACATTGCCTTTTAGTTCACCGAGTTTGACATAGCCGCGTTTTACGTCATTGGCATTTTGCGGCTTGATTTCCTCGGCCAGCAAAACTACCAATGCAGGCCCGTTGGTGACCCTGAAATCGTCCAGACGAACAACGTGACTACCATCTGTGAGCTGGAATAAAGAAGCATTGCCTGACCCCTTGTGGATCGCGTCCGCGTCCTTGAACTGACCCACCGCCAAAATCAGCGGGGTCTCGGCCATCGTCCGATCCATCGGTTCATCAACTTCCGAATTTGGCGCAGCGGCCGCTCGCGTCATCATTTCCGTCATCATCGCGTCACGGGCCGCAGGCTCCATTGCATCAACCTGCGCTCGAGTCGGTATGTGATCGAAAAACGGCTCATCAACAGTCTCGTCGATAAACAGCGGTGACACAAAAAACCATCCCGCCGCAGCAATAATCAATACGAGGACGACCGAAACAATTTTCCTGATTTTCATGTGCGCTATCTGCCTCCTAAATCGCTAGCCAGCACCACGCATTCCCACCTACTTCTGCGCCGGCTGTTTTTCTAATTGCCTGGTCGCTCGACACTACGCAGTCCAAGCAATATCGCGGCTGCTATGAGCATAAGACCGGCCACGCGATTAAAGTGTCCTGCATGTGCTTGCAACCTCGTCGAAATCCATCCTGCAAGTCGGCCGTAGACCAGCAAAAAACTACCGTCAATCAGCAAGTACGTCGCGCTAAGCACGGCGAACTGAGGCAGCATGGGGTCAGTCGGTGTCAGGAACTGCGGAAACAATGCAGCGAAAAAAATAACAGCCTTTGGATTAGCGGCGGATGTCACGAAACCCTGCCAATACAGCGATTTCAATGACCGGTTGGCATGGACCTTCGTTGCTTCCGCGTCCATTTTCTTCCGAAAAAGGTTTACGCCCAAATAGATCAGATAGGCGACGCCTGCCCACTTGATAGCCAGAAACACCTCTGCGGAACTGTAGATGATGCCGGCGAGACCGGCTGCGGCCACGATCATCTGAATAAGATTGGCGGACAAATCACCGGCCGCAGTAGCGGTAGACCGGGGGAAACCGCCGCCCATGCTGTTGGACAACATCAACAGTTGACTGGGCCCCGGCGTGCTCATTAGCAGCAACACGGTCGCAACATATGCGGACCACAGCGTTAATGACATCAATCGAACACCTTTGTGTAACGTGGCTGATAAAGTTGCACCCGCACATCGCCGGGCATCATGAAGAACGTCACGAGACCGAATCCGGCGTCCTGTACTTCGGCAAATTTCACACCACGGCCCTCAAGTTCTTTCATCGTGTCTGCCAGGTTGTCGCAATAGAACGATATGGCATGGGTCCCGGTAGCAGCACCGTGCTCGCCACTGGCATCAGCCGGATGACAACCCATATCGGCCTCCGGCATCTGGAATATCAGCCAACCATCACCGACATCACAGCTCGGGAATCCGAGTTTGTCCCGAAGGAAAGCCCGCAAAGCCTCCGGCTCTGAGGAATAAAACATTGTGTGGACGCCCTTAATCATAACCATCCCCCAAGAATAAGCATGGCCTGCCAAATAGTAGACCATTTTCCATACCGACGAATGGCTCGAGCCCAAAACCAGGTTTTAGCCCTGGCCTTACGTGGAGGCCTTGCGGTCGTGTTCTTCGTCCTTGTCTTTGCGGTCAGCTAGTAGCGACGTTGTGTTTTTTTTGGATCTTTTCCTAGTACGAACAGCGCTCGTGAACCTGATCACAGATCCAGTGCATAAAGATTACTCTCACCTGCATCGCCAAAGTGCGCCAAAGTTTTGTCGAACACAAACCCCAGCCTCGTTAGCAGCTTGATAGACGCATGATTGTCGGGCGCTGTAATTGCAATGAGACGCTCTAACCCCAGCAAGCTTCTTGCACGACTGATAATCTCTTTGGCCGACTCAAAAGCATAACCGTACGACCAGTACTCCGGCAGAAATGCGAATCCGATATCCGGGGCGTCCATAGCCTCGCGTTTTAGCAGTCCGCAGGTGCCAACCGGTGTTCCGCACTCGTGGAGACTTACCAGATACAACCCAAAGCCATGCTGCTCGTAGCTGGCCATCGGGCCGCCGACAAGATAAGCCTGTGCATCGACTAGCGTTCTAACACCCTTGTCCCCGATAAAAAGCAAAAAGGAGGGTTCATTGAGAAGCTTGAGGATGAAAGAAGCATCATTGGTATCAAGCTCGCGCAGCGTGAGTCGCTGCGTTTCTATAAACGGCTCACCAGCCATTAATGAACGTGCTGGTCTTGCTGCAGGGATCGTCATAGCTCGTCGGCCTGATCGATCCATTTACTCACTGACGCGGGCCGATAGTCCGCCATGGCATCCAGTAAAGCCGCCGGTTCTTCGTCGATTAACATCATGGAGCGGTGTTTGCGATGGACAAAACCCTGAGCAACGGTTTGATCCAGAAAGCGCAACAACTCATCGTAGTAACCGCTTACGTTTAGCAAGCCTACGGGTCTGTTATGAAAGCCGAGCTGGGCCCACGTCAGAACTTCGAACAACTCCTCCAGTGTTCCCAGACCACCCGGCATGGCAACAAATCCGTCAGACAACTCGGCAAAAAGGGCTTTTCGCTCATGCATCGACTTCACGACATGTGTCTCGGTCAGCCCTTCGTGCATCAACTCCTTTTTACGCAAAGCTTCGGGAATAACGCCGACAACGTGGCCCCCTGCGGCGAGAACCGCGTCTGCAATGACACCCATCAGCCCGACTCTCGATGCGCCGTACACCAGACCCATACCGCGGTTGGTAATTTCCTGGCCGAGCTGTTCTGCGAATGTTGCATAAGCGTCGCTGACGCCACGGTTCGATCCAGTAAATACACAAACGCTCTTCAAGATCGACCGCGCATCCCTATGACTTTGTATGGAAATAGTTTGGCGGTCATTACACCGGATTTGACAGCGGGATCGGCATGCATGATTTCTTCGGCCTGCGTCTGATCTTTCGCCTCGAAAATAACGATCCCAAAAGTTTGCGTGCCGGTCGTCTGGGTTCTGCCAAACAAGATCGCCTGTTCGTCGGATAACAGGCCGTTCAGGTAAGCTAAATGGTGTTCCAGTATTTCTGCTTCTTCCCCGTCCGGTCCTTCGAGCAGCATGGCGGGCCGGTTTGCCGTTAGCCTGTAGATATATTCCCGCACTTCAGCATCCCTAAACCTGGTAGAGCTGAATCAGGTTCCCACAGGTATCATGGAACACAACAATTGTTGTGCCGCCGGCGTCCACCGGTTCGCCGGTAAACACCACCCCCTGTTCGACCAGCCGGGCGTACTCGGCACGGACATCTGAAACCGCGAACCCTGTCCACGGTATACCCGCCTCCAACAAAGCCGACTGATAAGTCTTTGCTGCTGGAAACTCGGTGGGTTCAAGCAATAACTCCACTTCATCGGGTGCGTCCGGTGACACGACGGTAAGCCACCGGTGTTCGCCTATGGGTATGTCGTTTTTCACCTCAAAGCCAAGTACGCCGGTATAGAACGCTTGCGCATTATCCTGGCTGTCCACTGGCACACTACATAGCTTGATTTTCATCGCGTTTCCTCAATGGCGCCGTCAGAACTGGCACCGGTTCAAAAGTGGCGTGGGCAACATGTTACCGGACGTCAGCTCCGGCGCAATCATATTCCTGCACTTCTATCTCATGATGTGAGCGCGGTACGCCCACACGAAACCAGATGAAGGGAAACAATGGATTAGGCAACCAGTACTTCCACCCGAGATTCTTGCTGATCGCGCCATCGGGCGCGACAAAATCCAGCCATACATAGAGAAACTTGTACACGCAGAGTCCCGGCAAATAGTTGACCCGAAAGCCGTCGCTTACCAGGTGCCTGCGGCGTATGTAGTAGTTCCCTTCAAAAGGCGTGATACCCCAACCCACTGGCCCATCGGCGATCACCGTGTTCGATGTGGTGTGCAGAATTCTTACGCACTTCTTAGCCATCTTGTACTCTTCCAAATAATCAAAGACCACTCAGCTTTTCGAGAACGGTTCCATACGATTCGATCTCGCCCATGATATTGACCTGATCGAAATAGGCGTACGACCCTGCTGCCTCAAAGATCCTTTCGTATTCGATCGCGGCTCGCTCATCGGGAAAGGCAAATACTCCAAAAAAATCGTACGGTGCGCGTTTCGGGGTGGCACTGTCGTTGACTCCCCAGGCCAGAAATCTCTGCACCTTCAGCAACCAGCTTGTTCATCAACGAGCTTACCCAAAAATTCTTCACGTGCATCAGCGCTTAGCGCTAACCAGGATGGCGTTGCATTACAAACTTCGATAAAGAGCTTCATATCAGGTCAGTTTTGCTGTTACTCATCCGATGAACGATCTGCATATTTTCTTCGTGTCGTTGCCGGTCCGGATCTTCCTGCGAAGCAACCGTTTCAATGCTATCAATATAGTCCTGTGGAAACTGCAGCGATGCGCAACCGAGGAGCACTAGTTCTTTGTACCAGGTATAGGGTCTTAGAGAATCATCTACGTGGGTCTCTGTGGCGACATAAGTGATACACTCTCCGAATTCCGCCACGGCGATCGTCTGGTGTCGGTAACCGATACCCAAGCCCTCTGCCTCATCCAGCAGGACTCCATCGCTGTTCGACAACTCATACACCGCGACATGAATACTGTCATCTGCCTTGGCGATGCTGCACTTGCCCGAGCCATCAATAATGCTGCGCTTATGAAACCGAAGCGCGTGGCCAGCCACGACTGCCTTTCCGAGCAACCTGGCAGACGGCGACCTCGCACGCAGGCGCGCGGGGTGCAGATTTGAACCATAGGCCAGGTAACGCATGCCAGCCAGTTTAGCGCGTAATTCTGTTCGCTTGGCCAAGTTCCGCCGTCACGATTCGATAGCCAATATCCAGTGAGTTCTGGGCCAGAATTTCCTTGTTGCGTTCTTCCCAGGCGCCCGACTCAAGGTCATTTCGCAGACGCGATATTGGATCATCGAGATCCTCGATCCTGGCGAAAGTGGACATGTTTGCAAGAATTTCCGGATCCAGATAAGCCGCCGGCCGGCGCCAGTAAGCTCCAGTGAATCCATCGAGGCAATTTGCCGGTATCGGCAGAACCGAAACATCGATGACGCTGAACGAATCCCGAAACTCCGCCAACGTAGGGAAGATCTGTCCATCAATTTCATAAACTTGCGGAAAATAGTCCCGAGTGAGCCAAAATGGCGCGGCTTGCGGATCCCAGGTAACGACAACCAATCGATTCCTGGTCACGCGTTTTATTTCGTCAAATGCCCTGGGTCTGTCAACCCAATGATGCATCGACAGGATGGAAAGACAATGCGAAAAACTTTGCGCGGCAAAAGGAAGGCTTTCCGCGTTAGCTTTAACTACAACGGCGGCATCGCTGCCGCGTTGCTTGATCATTGCTTCCGAGGGCTCTACCGCCACTATTCGTTTGTGCGCGGGTTCATAAGAGCCTGTTCCGGCACCTAGATTGAGTATTGATTCTGCCCCGCTCAAAACACGATGTATGTGGGAGGCAATGCAGGGATCGCTCCTGCGCCCGATTGCATAAGTAGTTCCGATAGCATCGTAGATCTCGGCCATAGCCTATAGCGCTAGTTTTTAAAGCGAAGCGCGAACACGGCAAGTTCTTCCGCATGTGTAAGCCGGCGATTCGCAAGATAAGCCGCGGCAGAAACAGCCATTATCCAAAATGCCAAACCGATCAAATCCATGTCTGCTACAACAAAACTTATCAGAGAGCCGACCGTAACGCCGGACAGCAACTCCAGCGCTGGCGTCCCGTATTTGGTTATCTCAACCAATAGTGCCGCGAGAATATTCCCCAGCACGGTACCGCCGATGGCGAGGGCAAACGCAAGGACCGCGTACTTGACTTCGATTCCCCTGCCAAAAAATTGAATGGCATAGCCTACTGCAGCACCCAAGCCAACAGCCATGAAACCCGCCGTCATTCCAGCGGCCGCGGCGATAATTGCCCAGACGCCGGCGGCGGCCAACGTTGTAGCCAGGCCATAGCCGACGGCGCGGCGAAAACTCTGTTCCGCCACAATCTGTTCGGCGAAACGGTATTTCTGTTCTTTTTGTCCCGGTGTCATTGCTCACCAAGAATAGCCGTAACACGCTTGCGCAGGGCGGGAACCAGCTCCGTCTCAAACCAAGGGTTGCGTCGCAGCCAGAGATTGTTGCGCGGGCTGGGGTGCGGTAGCGGAACCGCTTGTGGCCAATGACTGCGCCACGATTTCACCAGGTCAGTCAACGACATCCCCTTACTATCGAAGTGATACGTCTGCGCATACCTCCCCAACACTACTGTCAATTCCAGATGCCGTAACTGTGCCATCAGCCGGTCGCGCCAAGCCGGTGCGCATTCCGGCCGTGGCGGCAAGTCGCCCGATTTGCCGGAACCCGGAAAACAGAATCCCATCGGCAAAAGCGCAATTTGTTTTGAGTCGTAAAACACTTCGGGTGTGACACCCAGCCACTCACGCAGCCGTTTGCCACTGGGATCATCGAACGGCACACCGGATTCATGCACTTTTCTGCCCGGGGCCTGTCCAGCAATCAATATCCTGGCCTTGGGGTGCAACTGCAGCACGGGGCGGGGACCCAATGGCAAATCGGCTTTACAAATAGTGCAGGCCCGAACCTCAGCGAGCAGAGACGTGCACGAAGTCATTTTACTTTGATTGCCTAGACGAGTACGCCCCGTTTTTGCATCGTGCGAGCGTACAAAAACAAGGCCAGCGAGACGACGAATATCAGTGCGGTAAAGCCCAACGAAAAGGGATCGCCAACAACTTCCATGCCATTGGACAAACCGTAGTTGTGGATCGCCGTGATGACCATCGCGACAAAAGACGCTAGCAATACCCACACGGCCAGACTTTTGCGCAACAATAAAAGTATTACGCCGAGTAGCCCGCCCCAGACGGCGATGGCCCAGCTTGCCACTATCAGGCTCGGCAGCCCGTAAAAAAACGAGAGCTGCTCGGGTGTAAAGTTTGCCATATACGCTTCGTTTCTTGTTTGCGTCATGACGTAATCCATTGCGCCCATTAAACTCCACAAAAACGCGACAATTCCAATAACCCAGAGATGCCTCGGCGTGCTTGCTCGTGTTTCGGTCATGACCCCTCCCTTCGGTATTGGGATAATCCAGGTTGAGTATAGCTACTCGTTTTAGCGGATGACCTATCCGCTCATTAGCACCAGCGCCAGGCCGACGGCCGCCGGAAGTGCCTGTATAAAAAGTATCTTTCGACTGGCCGTGGCCGCCCCAAACAGGCCTGCCACCAGCACACAGCCTAGAAAAAACACCTTGATGGCAGTGCCTTGTGCGCCAAGACTCAACCCCCAAAATAAACCCGCCGCGAGGAAGCCATTATATAGACCCTGGTTGGCGGCCAGTACTTTAGTGATGGCCGCTTTCTCCTTGCTCTGACCAAACGCTCGCAAACCCATGGGCTTGTCCCACAGAAACATCTCCAGCACCAGAAAGTAGATATGCAAGAGCGCGACCAGGGCGACGACAATGTTGGCGGCTACTAACACAATGCCTCCTCCAAAAAGTTACTTCTTTGTTTGGGCGCTACTGCGTCCTTCAACATACTGCGGCAGACCGTCACTCAACTTCGTCCAATTTGCAGACGAACCGACATAGATATGTGCATCGGGCTGCAATGGTATATCGCTGTCTAGAGCCCCCAGCGCAATCTCAACTTCGTCTTGCGGTGCCCGCGGGCTTGAAAACATCAGACTGGAGCCACAATGACGACAAAATGTGCGTGTGGTTCCGTTTTCCGCTGTAAAGCCTTTCAGCGCTTTATCTCCCTTTAGCCAGCGAAATTTTTCACGCGCTACGCTGGCGATAGTGGCAAACGCCGCGCCATGAAACTTCCGGCACATAGAGCAATGGCAGTGGGCCGCTGGCAGAAACTCGTCGATCTCGAATGCGATTGCGCCGCACAAACAGCTGCCAGTATAGGGGTCAGACACGGCATCCACCAAAATCAGCAACGGATAGCGGACTCTACCACCTTAGTGATTCTCGACCAGTTTTCATTGCCGACTGCGCTAAACTGTTTGCTCCGATCGGTCTGAGAGATTTTGTGCATGCGTAACGTAATCATGGGATTAGGCTTTTCGGGCATTGCCGTAATACTTCTGGCTTCCTGTGCCAAGGTTAAACAACCAGGGCATGATCACCATGCGGGGCCGGCGATGAACTACCACGTCATCGACGATAAGCTGGCTACCAGCGGGCATTTCGTGGGGAACGGTCTCAGTCACCTGGCCGCCGATGGCTTGCAGGTCGTAATCGATCTTAGGGTAGAGCCACCTGCTGGCCAGGAACAAAAGCTCTCGGATCTTGGTATCGAATGGGTTTCTGTCCCCGTGGACTGGAATGCACCGGCAGCTGCCGACTTTCAACGGTTCACGGCGGCGATGAACAATTACAAAGCGGATAAACTACTGGTGCAATGCGGTGCTAACTATCGCGCCTCTGCAATGACGTATTTATACCAGGTCATGGTCGATAACGTCCCGGAACAAACTGCCTTACAGGACCTGAACGCGGTGTGGGAACCGAATAAACTCTGGACAGACTATATTCAAGATATCAAGACTCAAAAATACTAGCCGATCATGTCCAAGAATGGTTTTGTCGAAAAATAGAGCACAACAATGGCGAGCAACAGATAGGCAGCGAACCGCGTCGGATTTTCCTTGAGTTCATCCAAGAGGCGTCTCTGTTTTCCTTCTGCTTTTAGACGAGCGTATTCGGCCCTGGCATTTTCCGCACGCTCTGTTTGATACGCTTCGATAAGCGCTTTTGCCGTTTCCAGTTGTCGTTCATCGTTTAACCACAGCGACGGCATTGATACGCCCCAGTTGCCTGCCGGGGTTTCGTAGTAATCTATAGACTTCGCCGTAAGAAGATTACGGATGTCTTCGGCTTCGTCGTCCGGCACGCCTCTGAGTCTGAAAAGCAGTACCGCCATAGTCCGGGATACCCGGCTCGCAAGCTAGAGTTCGGTGTCGGCGCGTCGGGTCAGCGGAATAGTTCCACTGCGGGAAAAAGGAATCGCACCGATCAACGGCAGGTCAATCTGGATGTCGCCATTCAATTCATAGTCAACGTTTTGCGGTCCGTCTGCCAGCATACGACCTAGGTGGCCAAGCGATTCGAGGAGGTTGGTGCGTACCTCAACCTGGACCTGATCGCTACCGTTGGCCGGGATCGAGAAACCATTCGGCGTTAGGCCAGATGCAAAGTCCTGGCCGGCCAGTTTCACTGCATAGGTTACGCCCTTGATCGGCAAGGTGTAGCCGTTTGGATTATCAACCTGCAGCGTTACGCCATAAGTCTGCTGGAGCAAGCCGAGCTCGACGAGCTGAACATTAGCCAGCTTGACAACCGGTTGCTGGAACGGCGACTGCAGGGTCGAGCAACCACTCAGCGAGGCGAGCAGCATTATGGATGCAAAAATACCCAGTATCATGAATGTGAAGCGTTTTTGGGACCTGGACATGGCTAGGTACCTGCAGTGGTTACGTGTGCCTAGTACACTAGCAGCGCCGCAGCAGACCAGGCACCAAAGTGCGTTAACAAATGTTGCGCATTGACCAGATTTTACCTCAGCTAAGACCCGGACAACACGATGACCAGTGACCGCTTTCCCCAGGCTGAACAGATGGCCCATGAATCCATGGAACGGAATTTGCGGGAACAAGCAATGGCGATCTGGCCGCTGGAGGCGAGTCTATACGATCGATATGGGCTAACCGACAAAGCGCAGATACTCGATGTAGGTTGTGGTACCGGTGAGATTGCCGCGCGTTTGGCCCGCCGTTTCACAGGCGCGCGGGTAGTCGGCGTCGACCTGCTTGAGCAGCACCTAGTGTTAGCGAGAAAACGCTATACCGATCTGGCCGAGCATATTGAGTTTCAGGTTGGCGACGCCTACGCGTTGGAATTTGCTGATAACAGTTTCGATCTGACGCTTAATCGCCACATGCTGCAATCGGTGCCCCATCCAGAACTAATTATCAGGGAACTCGTGCGCTTGACTCGCCCCGGCGGCTGGATCCATCTGTTGGTCGAGGACTACGGCATGATCCATGCGCCGACTGTGCAAAAAAACGTCGACCGACTATGGCATGACGGCGTCCTGCCCTATGGCAAAGCGACGGGGACGGATTTGCGTATCGGGCGTCACGCGTATCAAATACTGCGTGGCTTGCCGGTGCGCAATATCTCGATTGACTATCTCACTATCGATACGCTGGGCGCACCACGTGATGCATTTGCCGGCATTATGACGGCATGGCGTGATGGCTATGCACCCGCCATCGCGGAGAACTCAGATCTCGACATAAATGACGTGATCGCGTTATTTGATTCCCTGATCGGCTCCATCAGAGACGAAAATGAATACGTCGTGTGGCACGTGCCAATCGCGAGCGCACAAAAAACTTGAATGCCCCAGATGCATCCATGCTTGCCATAAAAACATAGCACGCAAAGTCTATAATCAGTCCAAACAAACGGACAGAACCAATGGCAGGATACTCCGGCAAACCGCTACAGAAAAAACTTGGATTAAAGCCCGGAATGCGTGCAGCTTTTCTCAATGCGCCATCGAGCTATCGCAGCGATCTCGGCAAACTACCAGCAGATGTACAACTGCTGTCGCGACTCGGTAAAGAGATGGATTTTGTACACTTGTTCTGTGGCTCCAAAAGAGAACTCAAAACCAAACTACCCGGAGCGAAACGCTCGCTCTCGAAGGACGGTTTGATATGGGTTTCGTGGGTGAAAAAATCATCGGGATTGGAATCTGACCTCGGCGAGGCCGACGTACGGAAAGAAGGATTGAAAATTGGCCTGGTAGACGTGAAAATCTGTGCTGTGGACGACACATGGTCCGGACTCAAGTTTGTGTACCGGCTTAAAGACAGGTAAGCGTGGATCGAATAGAAGAAATTCTCGAGTTCTGGTTTGGCGATACGCGTCGGGACATTACGTGCACGCCGAAGTGGATGAGTTTTTGGTTTGCCGCAGGCACGGATCTGGATGAACCGATACGCAAGCGCTTCGCAGCCGATGTTGCCGGCGCAGCCTCAGGCAAAATGGACCAATGGTGTGAAACTGCAAAGGGAAGTCTGGCGACCACAATCTTGCTGGATCAGTTCACTCGCAATATTTACCGTGGTGCCCCACAGGCATTCGAATGCGACGACAAAGCACTGCGTTTGACTCAGGCAGGAATAGTAAAGGGGCACGATGGACGACTCGGTCCGGTTGAAACGGCATTTTTCTACATGCCCATGCAACATGCCGAATCTCTGGCAGTACAAATGCAATCGGTTGCGCTATACGAGGCGCTGGCTGACACCGTGCCTGACGGGACCAAAGACATTTTCCAAAACGGCTTTGCCCATTACGCACGACTACATCGTGACATCATCGTGCAATTCGGCCGCTTTCCCCATCGCAACGCCATCCTCGGCCGCGAGTCTACTCCCGAAGAACAAGCCTACCTCGCCGGCGACGTTCCCACCTTCGGTCAATAACGCTCCCCACCTAAGTCGCGAGTCGTATATCTGCATCAGCTTTGCATTCGGCGCGAATCACCTCGGAGGGGGCGGGAAAAGAATCGCAATCGCGCGTGATTCGCCCCCCACCCTAACCCTCCCCCCGGTGGGGGGAGGGAATAGAACGAGCGGCGAGAGAGAATGCGGTCGTTTGTTTGCGGCGACTGCGTTCCTCGCCGGAGCTGCAAACAAATGCCGGCTTCTAGCCTCGCCACTTTGGGATTACGCATCGCGCGATGCATCGCTAGATAAGCCGGCTTCTAGCCTCGCCGCAGCTGAATCGCCTCTAAGGCCGCTTTCGAGACCTAAGAATCGGAATGCAGATAACGGCGAGCGCGCCCCATTGCCATAAGCGGAAAATAGTGCCGGTACATGTTGTAGTTGATCATGAAACCCCGCGCCAACTCCGTACTCTGGCTCAACCTGCGTTCCAGGTTGCTGTCGCTCACATCCATACGCGCACCAATTCCATAACCGGGAAAACCCGTGCCCGTATATTGCGGTTCAACCCATGTGCCGTTATCAGTCTGCCTGTCCACCAGGTAGGCCAGACCCCGCTCGATCGGCACCCGATAAGCCGAGTCACTCATCGCCAGCAATGCCAGTAATGCCCAGCCGGTTTGCGACGCCGTGCTGTCGCCCTCGCCACGCATAGAGGTGTCCATGTAAGACGCACAGCTCTCCCCCCAACCACCATCTTCATTCTGGTGCTCAACGACCCACTCCGCGGCATCGCGAATCCAGCCCTGCTGCATATCCTCACCGATAGCGCGCAAACCTGGAAGTACCGCGGCCGTGCCATAAATATGATTCACGCCCCAACGGCCAAACCAGCTGCGATCTTTTTCCTGTTCGTCTTGCAGGAAAGTCCGGCCACGATTCACCGTTGGCTCGCTACTGTCCATGCCCAACAATCCAAACGCCTCCAGCACGTGCCCGGTTACGTCAGCACTGGGTGGATCCAGTGTCTCGCCAAAATCACAAAATGGCAGCTTGGTCAGTAACTCGTTGTCATTGTCCTTATCGAAAGCCGCCCAGCCGCCGTTAGTACTTTGCATGGCGACAACCCAGTCACGTGCCAGTTTAATCGCGTTGTTGATACGCGGCCGATCGGGATACTGATCCTGCAACAACGCCAATACGATCAATGCGACCGCGGTGTCATCTACATCCGGGTAATTGTTGTTCGCCCGTTCAAATGGCCAGCCCCCAGGGGCAACGCCTTTAACTTTTACCTGCCAGTCTCCGCCCGTTGTAACCTGTTTGTCGAGCACCCACTCCAGTGCGCGTGCCATTGACGGCGTGTCGGTCACGGTGCGATCGCAATCTGCCATTCCCAAAAGCGACAACAATGTGTCCCACACGATTGACTCGCTGGCCTGCACCCGTAATGCACCGTCTTTTTCATAGGTCCAGTGTGCATCGAGCGCGGCCAGACCGTTCTTGACCGCGTGATGTTCGAGCTCATAACCCTCGTGATACAACGCAATGATTGAATAAATCCACGGCGGTTGTATCCCACCCCATGCACCATCTTCTTCTTGCCGGTGCAGTATCCACTCCAGACATCGGCCTATTGCGTACTCACGCAATGGCATGATCCCGGTGGTACCACCAATATTTTGATAAATGTGCAACAAGCGGTCGGCACCACGAAAAGCGAGCTCCCACACATCACCTATCTTGCGAGGCAGGTTGTAATCCATGCCAGCACGACCATCGGGAAACAACTCGGTCAAACGCCGATCGGCCGGCAACGGATAGACCGCGCGACGCGCAGAGAGCACCGCCAGCGGCATCATGGTGCCCCGCGCCCAACTCGCCAGATCATAAATATTCACCGGCGACCATTCCGGCAACAAAATAATTTCTGGTGGAAGATTTGGTGTTTTGTCCCACGGCCACTCGCCGATCAGCGAAAGCCAGTAGCGTGTAAAGACACGAATCTCACGCAAACCGCCGTTCGCAAAGATCCACTCGCGCGCCTTTTGCAACGCGCTGTGATCGGCGGCTATCCCGTGTGCGCGAAGTGCAGCGTAACACTCGACGGTTGCGTTGATGTCTCCGGTGGGCGCGTCATAGTAAACCTCCCACGAACCGTCCTCACGCTGAGCATCGAGTATTGTTTTGATCAGACCAGGCTTTTTGGGGTCATCTGTTCTGCCGATGACATGCATCAGTAGCAACCATTCGGCTTCCATGCACTGGTTGGATTCCAGCATACCGACCCAGGATCCGTCTTCCTGTTGGTTATCATCAAGCCAGCCGATCGCTTTGTCGATTGCATCACTCAATCGCTCAGGCGAAATCGCTATCGCAGCCGCTCTGGCCGTCCCTAAAGGATTGTTAGTCATTTTTCTCTCAGGTTAAAGCGTTTACTTAGCGTGGTTTAAAGCGCGCCTCAGTTATTGACATCTCTGTCACTGTCCCGTATTTGGCAACTTCATCACGTATCGCATCCGCATTGCCGATTAGTACAAAAACCAGGTCCGCCGGTCGTGGATAGACCTTGTCTATTACGCTTTCGACATCATCCATGTCGGCTTGTACTAGTTTCTGAGCATAGGCGTTAATGTAGTCGGTTTCCAGGCCGTAAAATTCCAGCCGTGCGATCTGTCTGGCCAGTTGTGGCGCTGTCTCAAACGCCAGCGGAAACTGGCCCAGAATATAAGCCTTGATCGACCCGAGTGCTTTAGCATCGAAACCCGATGTGTGCAGTTGCTCAAGAGTTTCCAGCGCCAGGTCAATAGCGGTGACCGTAGTTTCAGTCCGTGTAAATGACGTGATGGATACCGATCCGGCTTTGCGCGGCTGGAGTAGCCTGGAATTGGCACCATAGGTCAGACCCGATTTGACTCGAAGTGCGTCGTTAAGCATGGAGGTAAAGCTGCCGCCAAACTTGGCGTTTGTCAGCGCGAGCGCGGCCCGCTGTGGGAAGTATTTGCTCACGCCAATATTGCCCATCCAGAAATAGGTCTGGGTAGCGTCGGGTTTGTCGATTAGCAGTACACGACCACCCGCGATCGTTGACGCGGAGCCATATTGTGGCAGGTCGCGGGCAGCACCACGCCAGGAGGCAAAGGCGCTACGCAATAACGTGACGATATTGTTTGTTTCAAAGTCGCCAGTGACCGCAACTATCATTCGATCTGCGCCAACTTGTTCCTGGTAAAATTTTCGAACATCGCCAATATTGATGCCGACCAGGCTGCTTTCATCACCAAAACTGGGGCGAGCATAAGGATGTTCATCAAACACAAATGCACCGGCATATGTCCCAATCAGGCGGTTTGGCGAACTGTCTTTGGCGGCCTTGATAAATTGCACAGTGCGGTCGCGGATTTTCTTGAACTCGGCCTCATCAAGTTGTGGCCGCATCAATAGATCTGCCAATAAGCCCACCCCGACCTGAGCATCGCGGCTCAAGAAACTGCCACTGACCTGTAAGCTTTCCAGACCGGCCCCGGTATCGAGATCGCCACCCAGTCCTTCAACGGTTGCCGCGAAATCCGTAGCGTTGCGATCCCCCGCTCCTTTTCGTAGCAATTCCGCCAGCAAAGATGCAGTGCCAGATTTACCCGCTGGATCGGCCGTGGCACCACCGCGGAGGACTACCTCAAAACCAATCAGCGGAACTTCCGGCTTCTCCAGCAGCAGCAGAACGATGCCATTATCCAGCTCGACGCGGGTGTAATCAGGCAGCAACGGTGGTCGATCGAGATAAGAAGAGTAGTCAGGCTGTACGCCTGTTGCGACCTTAGCGGCTGCCTCCATTTCAGGGTTGTCCGTCGTCGTCGACACACAGGCGGAAAGTGCAAAAGCAAGCAGTACAACAAGCAGTAGTCGCATCACGCACCCTCCCCGGCCTGTTCAGGGATAACGACGCCGAGCGTGCGATTGGTTTTTCTGAAAACGGTCGCCGCTATTGCGCGTATGTCTTCGGCGGTTACAGCAGCCAATTGCCCTGGTGCATCAAACAATTTGCGATAGTCGCCGTAAAAAACCTCATAGGTGCCGAGCGCATCTGCCTTGCCATCAATGGTTGCCAAAGCGCGAAAAAAACTCGCGGTCCATTGGTTCTTGGCCTTGTCTACTTCTTCATCGGTGACACCATTTTCGATGACATCGGCCAACGCATCATCGATAAGCCTTTCGACCTTCGCCAAATCACCGCCTTGCGGCAACATTGCAAAAACCCAGGTCAGCCCCGGATCGAAGCCTTCATCGGCAAAAGCGCTGACGTGAATTGCGGCCTGCTCCTGCTCGACGAGCAACTTGTGCAAACGCGAAGAGTCACCACGGGTCAAAATACTGTTTAGCAATTGCAATGCAGGAAGGCTTTCATCGCGGGCGCTGCCTGAGTGCCAGGCCATCTGCAGCATTGGCGTTTGCGCCGGCAGGGTCAACGCGATACGCCGCTCGCCTTTTTGTTCCGGCTCGACCGTTCGCAATTCTGCCGGTGGCGCTTGTGCCGGAATTGCGCCGATATATTTTTCCGCCAGAGCAAAGGCTGCATTGGGCTCAACGTCGCCAACCAGCAACAAAGTCGAATTATTCGGCGCGTAGTATGTGCGATAGAAACTTTTTAAATCTTCCATCTTCCAGCCCGCGATATCCGACGGCCAGCCAATAACCGGAAACTGATAGGGGTGTGCGATATAGGCGGTTGCCTGCATTTGTTCGCTGAGTTTGCGTGAGTTGTTGTTGTCCACCCGCAGGCCACGCTCCGAAGACACGACACCACGCTCGCTTTCAACGACTTTTGGATCAAATTCCAGGTTTTGAATACGATCTGCCTCAAGCGAAAGAACGATCTCCAGCGCCGACCGCGGAAACCAGTCAATATAAACGGTAACGTCACTACTCGTGTAAGCATTGTTGCTGCCACCGTTGGCTTGCATGATCCGATCGAAATCTCCCGGTCCCATGCTGCTTGTACCGTTAAACATCATGTGCTCAAAAAAATGTGCGATACCCGTGATCCCCGGGTACTCGTTGCGACCGCCGGCGCGTACCCAGTTGTATAGCGTCACGTTTGGAATATCGTGGTCGGGCCAGACGATCACTTTCATGCCGTTTTCCATCGTACGGCTCTGGATCTGGTCCGCACCCGGAAAAGACGCTGCTGCACTACCAGTCAATACCGCAAGGACAACAGCACCAGCAATTTCTTGTCGTGTCATCTGTTTAATCCTATGTAGTCTGACCGGCAATCCACCGATCGATTTTCGCTTCCAGTACGCCTAGCGGCAACGCACCATCTTGCAGAACCTGCGTATGGAATTCACGCACATCAAATGCGGCGCCGAGTTTTTCGGCGGCTCGGGCGCGAAGTTCACTAATTTTCAACTGCCCGATCTTGTAAGCGAGCGCCTGCCCCGGAATAGCGATGTATCGCTCTATCTCGGCTATTGCACGAGTCTCGCTGGTACTGGAATTGGACATCATAAACTCCAATGCCTGTTCGCGAGTCCAGCCTTTGGCATGCATGCCGGTGTCGACCACGAGACGGATAGCACGCACCATCTCGGCATCAAGCGCACCGAAACGCTGATAGGGATCAGTGTACATACCCAATTCCGGACCAAGTGATTCCGCATACAAACCCCATCCTTCGATGTACGCGGTGTAACCACCAAAACGCCGGAACATTGGCAAATCCAACCCTTGAGTCAGTGCGATCTGATAATGATGTCCCGGCACCGCTTCGTGCAGATAAAGAGCTTCAGCCACATACTTCGGCCGCGCGCTAAGATTGTAGGTATTGACGTAAAAAATACCGGGCCGTGAACCATCCGGCGCGGGCATCGAATACGAGGCACCAGGGGCAGATTTCTCTCGAAATGGCTCGACGGCGCGAACCTCAAATTCCGCTTCGGGTATGTTAGAAAATAGTTTTGGCGTAGCCGCATCTAGGGTCGATTTCAACGCGCGATAACTGTCGAGGAGTTGTTCTGGCTCATCATGATAAAAACGCCGATCGGTTCGCAGGCTGTCAAAAAAGTCGCTCAGGCTGCCTTCAAATCCGACCTGGGTCTTGATCGACTCCATCCCACCCTTGATACGCTCGACTTCCGCCAATCCGATATCATGAATCTCGTTCGCCGTTAAGTCGGTGGTGGTCGTTTGCTTAATTGCAAAGTTGTACCACTCGACGCCACCGGGCAGTGATGTCAGACCGATCTCATCGCTGGCGACCGCTAGGTACTCGTCTTTGATAAAATCATGCATACGACGATATGCCGGAACAACCTTGTTTCCGATGGCATCTTCGTAGGCCTCGGTCAATCGTGCGCGATCCTCTGCGCTAATCGTATCGGGCATCTCGGAAACCACCCGATAGAAAACCGTCTGCGTAACGTCATCCTGCAGGTGAGCCGCTAACTGTGGCAGTACCTTCTCCATAATGACCTTTGGGCGTACGACGCCACTCTGCATTCCTGCCCGCATATTCACGATTGCCTGATCGGACCAGGCAGAAAAACCGTCAACCCGACCGAGAAAATTATCGTAATCCTGTGCCGTCCTGAAAGGATGGGCGCTGGCGCCGGACCCGAGTGTCGCAAAAAAATTCGGCACACTGAAGAATTGCGTGATCGGCATCAGATGATCCGGATATTTCATTCCTTTAATAGTGTCGATCCGTTCCTGCTCAAACATTTCGTGCGTCAACAAGTCCTGCCCGGCCAAGGATGCCTTGTCGACCTCACGAATCGCCGCAAGGTATTTTTTCTCCAGCTCAAGTTGTTTCTTGCGATGCTCGGGACCAATGGAATTGGGAAGCTGATCGTCATAGCGATGATCGCCAATGAACGATGCAAAAATCGGATTGAGCTTGATGTTTTCCTGAAAGTACGTGTCGACCACGGCCGAAAGCTGGCCGGCGACGTCCTCCGCTGGCGATGCACTCGGCGCCGGGCTCTGGGACGGACCTGAGGCCGTGCCCGACGCGGTTGCCGGAGTTTTACCGGCGGTCTCGGTTGGGCCACCACAGGCCGTGAGACTGGCTAACGCGACAACGAGTATCAAAAGTCTTTGATTCATAGGGAATACCGGATATGTTCAGCGTGAAAGTGGAGCGAGGCTAATCGAATAGGACCGCGCAGACAAGCGGGGATTCCCCATCGCCAGTCCGGCCCGGGGCTATAATTTGTATCTCCTGCGACCTAAGAGCGGACAAAACCATGAAACTCTACTATTTACCCGTATCAACATACTCTCAGAAAGCGCTGATCGCGCTGCACGAAAAACAGCTCTCGTTCGAGCCCGAGCTCGTCGCCATGTTAGACGACGACGCACGAGCGAAATATCGCGAAATTTACCCGATCGGCAAGGTGCCGTTGTTGATTCTCGACAACGGGCACATGATTCCCGAATCGACAATAATTGTGGAATACGCCAACGGAGCGTCAGACAAAGGACCTGATCTTATTCCTGGCGACGCCGATAGCCGCCGTCAGGTTCGCTTCCGCGATCGCATGATGGATTTCTACATAAACGATCCCATCACAATGCTTTTTTTCGAGTCACGCAAACCCGAGGCGGATCAGGACCAGAACCTGATCGATCAAAGCCGTGAAAAACTCAACATCATGTATGACTATCTCGACGGCGATCTGAGTGATCGCACCTGGATGATGGGTGATGATTTTACTATGGCCGATTGTGCCGCCGCGGCGCCGTTGTTTTACGCACAGAAATTGCATCCGTTCGATGACAAACCCAATATCGACGGGTACGTACGCCGCCTATTCGAACGGCCGTCCTATCAGAAGGTGCTCGCCGAGGCACTGCCCATGCTGGAACAAATGAATCAATAAACAATACGACAGACCTCCTTCGGAGGTCTGTCTCCTTTCCCCTCACCCAACCCCGCTACTACGGTCGCCGCATTGGGGTTACGCGGGGCTTGCCGCCCCACAGGATAAGAATCGCGGCAAGGATGCCGCTCCTACGCGAGCACCGCGAGATAGCAGTACCGCGGCGAAACACCGCGAGATGGCAGTACCGCGGCGAGAAAGAAGACGGTTGTTTGTTTGCGGCGACTTTCTTCTGGAGCCGCAAACGAATGCCGGCTTCTAGGCTCGCCGCCCCACTATCACGCGTGATTCGCCCCCCACCCTGACCAAGAGCTCGGCCTTTGGCCTCACGAAAGCGTCGCTACGCGACTTATTGATCAGCGTGTCTCGATACACGCAAATCGCCCCGAAGGGGGGAGGGAATTCATTTCGCGTACCCCCGAAGGGGGAGGAAAAATAGAATCGCGGCAAGGATGCCGCTCCTACGCGAGCCCCGCGAGATAGCAGTACCGCGGCGAAACACCGCGAGATGGCAGTACCGCGGCGAGAAAGAAGACGGTTGTTTGTTTGCGGCGACTTTCTTCTGGAGCCGCAAACGAATGCCGGCTTCTAGGCTCGCCGCCCCACTATCACGCGTGATTCGCCCCCCACCCTGACCAAGAGCTCGGCCTTTGGCCTCACGAAAGCGTCGCTACGCGACTTATTGATCAGCGTGTCTCGATACACGCAAATCGCCCCGAAGGGGGGAGGGAATTCATTTCGCGTACCCCCGAAGGGGGAGGAAAAATAGAATCGCGGCAAGGATGCCGCTCCTACGCGAGCCCCGCGAGATAGCAGTACCGCGGCGAAACACCGCGAGATGGCAGTACCGCGGCGAGAAAGAAGACGGTTGTTTGTTTGCGGCGACTTTCTTCTGGAGCCGCAAACGAATGCCGGCTTCTAGGCTCGCCGCCCCACTATCACGCGTGATTCGCCCCCCACCCTGACCAAGAGCTCGGCCTTTGGCCTCACGAAAGCGTCGCTACGCGACTTATTGATCAGCGTGTCTCGATACACGCAAATCGCCCCAATCAAACGCGGTGCGTAATCCGGTAGAAACGATGGAGCAGCAGCATCGCGGCGACCGTAAGCCCCGCAGCTAATGATCCCCACACCCACGTCGGTCCCCGTTCCTGCATCACAACAAAATAAAACGCCAGCGGAAATCCAATCACCCAATAGGCAAAAAGACTCAACCCCATCGGGACGGTAGTGTCCTTGAGCCCACGCAATGCGCCCATGGTTGCAACCTGTATACCATCAGATACCTGAAAAATTGCTGCCATCAGCAGCAAACCCGATGCGATCTGATGCACGGAATCGTCATTGGTATAAAAGTTCAGAATCTGATTGGCGAACAACAGCAAAATGACTGCGGACACAAACATGATCGACATACAGACCCCAATACCCACAATTCCGGTAAAGCGTGCCCCTTTATGATCGCCACCACCGGTTTTGTGTCCGACACGTATGATTATTGCCGAGTGAATTCCCAGCGGCACCATGAAGATGGTCGATACATAGCTCATCGCAATTTGATGCGCACCGGCAGCCGCGATGCCCAATCGGCCCATTAACAACGCGGCAGCACTGAACAGCCCCACCTCAGCAAGCATGCCAATTCCGATCGGCATGCCGAGCCGCATAATCTCACCGAGACGGGAGAAATTTGGCCAATCAAAACGCTCAAATATTTTTAGTCGGCCATACAAACCGTGATTGCCACGCACCACATACCAGAGCATCAGGGCAAACATGCCCCAGTTCGTAGCCGCGGTTGCGTAACCACAACCGATCGCACCCATGGCTGGAAAACCCAACTTGCCGTACATCAGCACGTAGTCGGCTATCGCGTTGAATATCAAACCGCTAACAGCGATCAAAGCTATCGGCCGGGTGTGCCCAAGTCCTTCACTGGCGAAACGCAGCACAAGGTATGCGTAAACGCCGGGCGCGCCCAGGCTGGCGGCGGCGGCATAGCCCGCTGCCAGACTGCTGAAATCGGGCGAGATGCCGATCGCTGTCAATATCGGGGCGGTACTAAAAAAAAACACTATCGTCAGCAAACCGAGAATCTGGCTGAGCCACAAATCCTGTCGTGCATAGGCGCCTACCTCATGATGCCGGCCTGCGCCCACCGACTGCGCGGTAATCGGACCTAGCGCCATCAGATTGCCCAGACAAAAGAGGAATACCGCAAAGTAAACAGCATTACCCACGCCTACGGCCGCCAAGTCACGGGCGCTGATATTGCCGGCCATGACGGTATCGGTAAGACTCATGCCAACCAGCGCGAGGTTGTTGGCGATCATGGGCCCGGCAAGATCCAGCAGACCTTTGATCTCGGTCTTGAGTCGGTGCAGACGTGACTGGTCAGAGTCGTTCATAATAAGCGGCGCACGTTAGCACAACAGCACAGAGGAAGATGTCAGGAGCTAGAGAATGAACACGGCCAGACGTATAGCCATCATTGGTGCAAACCGAATCCCCTTCTGTCGCGCACATACAGTGTATGCGGACCTGAGCAATCAGGACATGATGACCGAGGCAATGTCCGGACTTGTCGATCGCTACGGACTCAAGGGCGAAAAACTCGGCGACGTCTCGCTGGGCGCCGTAATCAAACATACTGCACAGTGGAATCTAGCCAGGGAATCAACCCTCGGTTCGGGCCTGTCGGCAGATACACCGGCATTCGATATTCAACGCGCGTGCGGCACGAGTCTGGAGTCGGTCATTCTCATCGGTAACAAGATCGCACTTGGACAAATCGACGTTGGCATTGCCGGTGGCGTGGATACGATCAGCGATGCGCCTATTGTCTATCCGGACGATTACCGCAAGCTGTTGATGAAAAGCTATCGCGCCCGCAGTACCGGTGACCGGCTTAAACCCTGGCTCGGTTTACGTCCGCGTCACTTCAAACCTGTTTCACCCGGCGTGACTGAACCGCGAACCGGGTTGTCGATGGGCGAAAGTTGCGAATTGATGGCCAAGGATTGGAGCATCGCCCGCCAGGCGCAGGACGAGTTGGCACTAACCAGTCACCAGAATCTCGCACGTGCCTATGACGCCGGTTTCTACGACGGCCTGGTTACGCCGTTCATGGGAGTGGAGCAAGACAACAATCTTCGTCGTGGCACTTCGATGGAAAAACTGGCCGCACTAAAACCCGTTTTTGATCGCAGCCCGACCGGCACGCTGACGGCAGGTAACAGCACGCCGCTGACCGATGGTGCCGGTTGTGTGTTGCTGGCATCGGAACAGTGGGCACAGGACCGTGGACTGGAAGTCCAGGCATATCTCACGCATGCCAAAGCGGCGGCGGTGGATTTTGTCGGCGGCGAGGGCTTATTGATGGCGCCGGCCTATGCCGTATCGGAAATGCTCTATCAAGCCGGTCTGCAGCTACAGGATTTTGATCTCTACGAAATTCACGAGGCCTTTGCCTGCCAGGTGCTATGCACGCTGGCTGCGTGGGAGTCACCCGACTTTTGCCGCGACCGCCTGGGACGATCACCACTGGGTGCAATCGAACGTAGCAAACTCAATGTTTATGGCGGCAGCGTTGCGTCCGGTCATCCTTTTGGCGCCACGGGATCGCGTCTGGTTGGCATACTCGCAAAGGCCCTGCACACCAGCGAGGCACGGCGTGGACTCATTTCCGTCTGTACAGGCGGTGGCATGGGTGTCACCGCAATACTCGAGTCCGCCTGACAGCAGCTCTCGCAATCAGTAGCGATCGCCGCCTGCGCTTTCTGCAATTTCCTAATGCCGGCAGTGCTTCGACGCTGCAATACCGGCATATAGTCTGATGCAACGCCGCATGACGCTTGCGTGGTGCACTTGCTGACGACATTATTACTGTCCAGCCGGAACATCAGATCGACCAAAGGGGAATCATGGAACAATTCAATGCCGTCCTGGCCGCGATCGGTAGTGTGCTCTGGCACCCATATGTCCTCTATGTCCTGCTGATTACCGGTGTCGTTCTGACAATAGTCAGCGGTTTCTCACAATACCGTGCGTTGACCCATGGCACGAAAGTGCTCCGCGGCGCCTATGACGATCCTAATGATCCGGGTGCGATCAACCATTTTCAGGCTTTGTCGGCGGCCCTGTCCGCAACGGTTGGTCTCGGCAACATCGGTGGCGTCGCACTGGCGATTGCACTGGGCGGACCGGGCGCGGTGTTCTGGATGTGGGTGGTTGGCTTTTTTGGCATGTCCATCAAGTTCACCGAAGTTACGCTGTCGATGCTTTATCGCAACACTGACGATCCGGAGAATCCGCACGGTGGACCGATGTGGGTTGTTGACAAGGGTCTGCCACGCCTGAAACCGCAACTTGCCGGCCTGGCTCGTTTTCTTGGCATCATTTTTTGTATCACTCTGCTCACGTCGACTGTTACGGGCGGCAATATGTTTCAGGCATGGAATGTGGCAGGGCTGACCCAACAATATTTTGGTGTTCCCGGTGTCGCAACCGGTATCATTCTGGCGATTATTGTTGCCATGGTGATCATTGGTGGCATCAAACGGATCGGCGCAGTCGCTGGCCGCCTTGTTCCCATCATGGTTGGACTTTATCTGGCGGCAGGTACTTATGTGCTAATCGTCAATGCCGGTCAGATTCCCGCTATTTTCGCACTCATTTTCAAATCGGCAGTTTCCACGACCGAAGCCGCCGGGGCCTTCCTGGGTGGAACGGCAGGTTATGCCTTTGCCCTGGGCATGAAGCGCGCTTTGTTTTCCAATGAGGCCGGCCAGGGCTCGTCACCCATCGCGCACTCCGCCGCCAAGACCGATGAACCCGTACGTGAAGGTCTGGTGGCTGGCCTGGAGCCTTTTATCGACACGCTGGTTGTGTGCACATTTACAGCACTCATCATTCTGGTCACCGGCGTTTGGAACCGCGGTGCGGAGGGGCAATTTTCTGCGCCACCGGCCGTAATCCCGGTAGAAGCTGGCCAGTGGAGTATTGAAGAAGTCCCGTTACCGGCTCGTCAGGCCGGTATTTGGAATGAGGGCGAAAATATCTTCATGTTGGTTGAGGGCGATGCTAATGATAAAGCGGGTAACAACCTGCATCGTATAAACGGTACGGTCGCAATAGACCATACCGGCGCGCTCGTTGCGCAATGGGGAGAACTATCGAGCGCCAGCCGGCCCCGTCTGTACGAGAACGGCGTGTATGCGGACTATGTTGGTGCGCCACTAACCGCTCGTGCCTTTGACACGGTTGTACCCGGCCTGGGCAAGTGGTTGGTTTCGATAGCCGCGTGGTTATTTGCGATATCGACGATGATCTCCTGGAGCTATTACGGTGAGCAGGGCATCGTTTATCTGTTTGGCGAGAGAGCCGTGCTTTCTTACAAAGTCATTTATTGCATATTGATTGTCGTGGCCACACTTGGGTTTGTTACGACTTCCGAGGAACTGGATAACCTGTCCAGTTTGGGTACTGGCGTGATGTTGTTCGTAAACGTTCCGATTATCTGGATCTTTGGCTACCAGGCGATGCGGGTCTACCGTAATTACATCCATCGTCTGAAAACCGGTCAACTGGGACCGGAACATGAACTACCGAGTTTTGAAGACGTCATGTCAGGCCGCGACGTTAGAAAATAACAGCTTCCAAAGGAATTGCGGCAAGGATGCCGCGCCTGCGATTTGACGTCTCAAGCAAAACCCGATTTCGGGCCTGCCGCTGCATTATCGGCCACCAAGCGCTTGTCCTTGGGCCTCATGTCCGCGTTCGCTTCCCCGTGTGGCGACGGAAGCTGTTGATATTAAACGGAAGATCTCATTCCTTGACTTTGCCAAACGCACATACATACTAGTCGGTATGTATTTGTCAGTCATGTGACCGTGAACTAATGGCGCAAACGGCCCGCAATCCAGACCAGACTCGCGAAGCCCTCCTCCTCGCAGCCTTTGAGGAGATCTATCAACAGGGTTTTCGCAAGGCGAGTCTCGACAATATCCTGCGCCGCACCGGCGTGACCAAGGGTGCGCTCTACCACCACTTTCCGAATAAGCTGGCACTTGGTTATGCCGTTGTCGACGAAATTATCGTGCCGCATGCGGCACGAAAGTGGCAGCGGTTGCTGGAAGACAGCTTGAATCCTATCGATACGCTGATCGAAATCGGTGAGGAGCGGTCGTTTCCGATCGAGCGCGACGTATCGCTGGGTTGTCCCATTAACAATCTCGCCCAGGAAATGTCGGGCGTGGATGAAGGCTTTCGCGACAGATTGAATGGCTTTCTGGATCGCTGGCGCGAAGTCATCGAACACGCGTTGCAAAGGGGCCAGGTTAATGGCCTGGTACGAGATGATGTCGATACGCACGAGGCCGCCGCTTTTATCGTTGCCGCATTTGAAGGTGCCTATGGCCTGGCCAAGTGCGCCTGCAGCGAAGAAGTGCTGCATACCTGTCTCGACGGTCTGAACACCTACGTCAACTCATTGCGAACTTCGGACGAGACCGACTGATGACCGAGACCTGGACCCGGACAGATCATGCGGTAGTGGCCTATGGACAATGGGTGCTGCGCTGGCGTTGGCTGGTTATTCTGACCGCGCTGATTGCCGCTGTCGCCGCGGGCTATGGTGCGCAAAATCTTAGTTTCAATAATAACTATCGGGTCTTTTTTAGCGAAGACAATCCGCAGCGTCAGGCCTTTGATCAAATACAGGACACCTACACTCGTAACGATACGCTGCTGTTTACGGTCACCCCCGATGACGGCCAGGTTTTTAAACCAGGGGTTTTGACAGCGATCGTTAGTCTTACAGACGCGTCATGGCGGTTGCCTTTTGCCCTGCGCGTCGACTCGATCACCAATTTCCAAAACACACGCTCAGAATTCGATGACCTGATTGTCAGCGATCTCTTTGTAGACCCAGAGAGCATGAGTGCCGCAGACATTGCTGCGGCGCGTGCGGTCGCCTTGAGCGAACCCGCGTTACTGAGACGTCTCATTTCCCCAGACGGATCTGTGAGCGGTGTTTCGGTTGCGTTACAGATGCCAGACCCGGAAGAGGACAGCGCACAGGCGCAGCGGGCGGTAAGCGACGTTATCTCAAATGCGAGAGCGGTGGTCGAACAATTCGAAGCGGATTACCCCGGACTGGATCTGCGTATCACCGGGTCAGCGGTGATGAATAACGCCTTTTTTGAGGCGTCTATGCGTGACATCACGACACTGGTCCCACTGATGTATCTCGGCATTATCATCACTATGTTACTGCTGGTGCGTTGTGTCAGCTCGACTATTGCCACTGTTGTGGTAATTGCGTTTTCAATTGCCACCGGCATGGGCCTGGCTGGCTGGTTTGGCATTCAATTAACCAGCCCCTCGGCGGCAGCGCCCACGGTCATCATGACACTTGCGGTTGCCGACTGTATCCACTTGATCGTGTCCATGTTCAGTGCGATGCGACACGGTAAGGACAGGCAAGCTGCCATCGTAGAATCGCTGAGGATAAACATGCAACCGGTGTTTCTTACCAGTGCCACAACGGCAATTGGTTTTCTCACCATGAATTTCAGCGATGTACCGCCATTTAGAGATCTCGGCAATATCGCGGCGATGGGTGTCATGGCGGCATTCGCTTACGCTGTCTTTCTGTTGCCAGCGATGTTGTCCGTGCTGCCTTGCCGGAAAAAAGCCAGCGCCGGTCGCACCAGCGCCTGGATGGATCGATTCGGCGATTTCGTGGTGCGCAAGACCAACCCTCTGCTTATCGGTATGACCGCCGTAAGCCTGCTCATCCTGGCGTTTATTCCTGTCAACGAACTCGATGACGAATTTGTTCAGTATTTTGGTGAGAGCATCGACTTCCGCGTCGATACCGACTACACCATCGAGAATCTGACTGGAATCAGCCGTGTGCACTACTCCATTCCAGCCGGCGAGAGCAGTGGGGTCAGCGATCCTGAGTTCCTGGCACAGCTTGAACAATTTACACAATGGTATCGGCAACAACCGGGCGTATTACATGTCACAAGCCTGACTGATGTGTTCAAGCGTTTAAATCGCGTTTTGCATGGCGATGATCCGGAGTGGTATCGGCTGCCCGAGGAGCGCGATCTGGCTGCTCAGTATTTGTTGCTCTATGAGTTGTCTCTACCGTTTGGCCTGGACCTCAATAATCAACTCAACCTCGACAAATCGGCGACACAGTTTATTGCAACAACCGAGTCTCTAAGCTCGGTGAGACTCCGTGCGCTCGTGGCGAAGAGTGAGAAATGGCTCGCGGAAAACACGCCGGAGCTTGCCACGACCGGCATCGGTATATCAGTAATGTTCTCGCATATCTCAGAACGAAACATCCGCAGCATGCTTGGTGGCGCCTTACTCGGGCTGGTATTGATTTCGGCGCTGCTGCTGATTGCGCTGCGCAGTGTGCGCATCGGCTTACTCAGCCTGCTGCCGAATTTGTTGCCTATCGGCCTGGCTTTTGGCGTATGGGGCATAGCGGTTGGGCAGGTCAATGTTGCCGCCTCGGTTGTGTCGGGGATGATTCTCGGCATCATCGTAGACGATACAGTTCATTTTCTGAGCAAGTACCTGCGCGCCCGCCGTGAACGCGGTTACTCTGCTACCGACGCGGTGCGTTACGCATTTCACACGGTTGGTGTGGCGTTATTCGTGACTACGCTGATCCTGATCGCCGGATTCAGCGTGCTGAGTATGTCTGATTTCGAGCTCAACGGAACAATGGGTTCGTTAACCGCCATCGGTATTGCGCTTGCCCTGATTGTCGATTTTCTTTTACTTCCGCCGTTGCTAATCAAGCTGGACAAGCGGCGTGATTCCGCAATAGATTCCGAGGAGGAAGCGATCTATGCATCGACCTGACACAGCTGCCTTACTACTCCTGTTTGCCGCTTGGTTTGCGCCCGTTGCGCCGGCGCTGGCCGATGAGGCGTCCGAAAGAGGGCTCGCCATCGCCATCGAGGCTGACACGCGCGACCAGGGTTTTGGCGACACAGCTTCCACGCTGCAGATGACACTGCGTAACCGCCACGGCGATGAGACGACGCGACAAATGCGGAGTCGTGCGCTGGAAGTCGCGGATGATGGCGACAAGAGCCTCATCATTTTCAATGATCCTGCCGATGTGAAAGGCACGGCCTTCTTAAGCTTTTCGCACAAGACAGGCGACGACGATCAATGGCTATACCTGCCGGCGCTAAAACGGGTGAAACGCATTTCATCCAGCAACAAATCCGGCCCCTTCATGGGAAGCGAATTTGCTTACGAAGATCTTTCCTCGCAGGAAGTCGATAAATACACTTATCGCTACTTGCGTGACGAAGATTTTGACGACCGTAGCCACTACGTAATCGAACGTGTGCCCGTGGATAAGAAATCCGGCTACACAAGACAGACTGTCTGGATCGATCACGAGGAATACCGTGTTTGGAAGGTCGAGTTCTACGATCGCAAAGACGCGTTGCTGAAAACTCTGGTGTTCGATCAGTACCAGCGCTATCTGGATAAGCACTGGCGTGCCAGTTTGTTGGATATGACAAATCATCAGACGGGAAAGAGCACGAGGCTTGATGTAACGGACTATGTTTTCGGCAACGGTTTCTCGGATTCCGATTTCAACCGCAACAGCCTGGCAAAGGCGCGTTAGGGCCACACTCGTGAGTTGGCCCTCACGCGAGATCGGCCGCCCACCTCAACCTTCACCCCGAAGGGGAAAGTTACGCGAGGTCGGACCCCCACCCCAACCCTCCCCCCGAAGGGGGGAGGGAGTTGTAGTCATCTTGCTGTGGACCGCCTTGCTGCATCAACCAGCATACGCTGGCGACTGGTCGGGCGACGCCGGCATAGAGTTGCGGGCCTTTGGCAGCAGCCCGCTGGATCCAGAGCAAGAAGACAATAATCTCTCGTTCTACATGCAACCCGAATATTACCGGGACTGGGATGACGACAATCAACGTTTCGTCGTTACGCCGTTCCTGCGCATCGACCAGGCCGACCCCGAACGCTCGCATTTCGATCTGCGCGAACTTTACTGGCGCAAGAGTTATCCGACCATGGAATTGTCGGTCGGGCTGAAGAAAATATTTTGGGGCGTAACCGAGTCTGCCCACCTGGTCGACATCATCAATCAAACCGATGCTGTCGAGAATGTCGACACCGAAGACAAACTTGGGCAACCGATGATAAACCTGACGCTCGTGCGAGACTGGGGAACAGTAGATCTGTTTCTCATGCCCTGGTTTCGAGAACGCACCTTCCCCAGTCTTGAGGGTCGTCTCCGCCCGCCGTTTTATATCGACGAGAGTCGTGCTCAATATGAATCGTCAGCCCGCGAAAAACATATCGACGTAGCTGCACGCTGGACACATTACTTTGGCGATTGGGACATCGGTTTGGCGCATTTTTCCGGAACAAGCCGCGAACCAACACTTCAATTCATACAGTCCGTTACCGGTTTAACGGTTTTTCCGTTTTACGATCAAATAGAACAAACCAGTCTCGACTTGCAACTCACCAAAGGCAGTTGGCTGTGGAAGCTGGAATCGTTCAATCGCAGCGGGCAAGGCGAATCATTTCAGGCCCTGGCAGCAGGCTTTGAATATACGTTGGTCGGGGTGCGTGACTCTACGCTCGACCTCGGTCTGATAGCCGAATACTTGCGTGATAACCGTAAACTCGGCACGAGTGTATCCGACCAGGACATTGCAACGGGTTTTCGACTTGCGTTCAACGATGTTCAGAGCACCGAACTGCTCGCATTCACTGGAATTGACTTAAATAACAACGAGCGTTTTTCTTCGATCGAAGGCAGTCGCCGGCTGGGACAGAGCTGGAAAATTAGCCTGGAGGCACGCTTTTTCTCCAACACCGAGCCTGACAGCACCTTGCATAGCTTGCGTGATGACGACTATCTGCAGCTATCGCTGGCAAAATATTTTTAAGCATGATTGACGAAGTTTTCCCCCGCAGGTGCGCCCTGGTGGCGCGGAGACGGCGAATTCAGACCTGGGACCAACAGGTGCAAAGTTATTGATTTGCAAGCCATGGCTGGCTTGCGTCATCGACAGCCGCGGTATTTTTCGTAAAAATCTATTAATAAACTGCCCATACGGTGCCAAATATCCTAGTCTGTTATTGGGTTGACATAGCTAAAAGGCGGTGGCCGGGGCACACCCCAATAAGGCACGACCATGCCTGATAGATTCTGAGTCATCCTGGGAGACCTATGCCGACAATCGGTCAGTTCTGGTTTTACATGCTCGTCGCGCTGGTGGCTGGGATCGTTGTGGGCGCGTATCTGTTTAGATCGCTGTCGGGCCGCCAGTCACACAACAACGATGTGCGCTGGCGCCGAAGACTGGATGAAGCTACGTCGGAGCACGAGCAAAGTATCGAAAAGCTATCGAAGACGCTTCAAATTGCCGAGGCAAAACAAGACACGCTGCGTCAGGCACTGCGCGAAAGCGATGAAACGGTGCAAGTGTTGAGTGCCGATCGCACACCGGCGCATGAGAAGGAGATCGCCGATCGCAATACGCGAATCGCCCAGTTGAAACGCAAACTCTCGCATGCACGGGCGAGTATTGCCGATGCCGCCGATCAGGAAGAAACGCTGGAACGGCAAATTAAAAAACTTGAAACCAGCCTTTCTCGTCGCGGTCACCGCATCGATGAGTTATTGGCCCGAAACGCGGAATTCTCGGGGCTGCGTCAGCACACCAGCGATCAAGAACTAAGATCCTCCAAACTTCAGGCCGAGCTTGAGGAGCTAACCCGAGCATTAGACCAGGCGCACGCTGATCTGAGTGATCGTGAGCAACAGTTTGAAAAGCTGAGCGCTCAAACTCCTGGATCGGACTACCAACGTGAACTCAAGGCGCGGGACTCGCGTCTTGCAACACTCAGCGGGCAGTTCGGGGAGCTGCGCAAGAAGTTGCCGGCGCTAAACGATGCCTTGCGCGAGCGCGAAGCGTCGATCGATGACCTGATCGCAGAGCTCTCGCGTGAGCGCAACAAGATTTATTCGCTGGAACAAGCAGTCGCGCAAACGCGATCTGTAGACAGCGGTCCCGTCGAAGTAGAGCGTACCGGCGCTAACGTGATCAGAATTCAGCAACATCGGGAGTCGGGAGCACCGGCAACTGAAGCTCAGCTTTCGAATGCGCCCGACTATTACGAACAACAAGTGCGCGAGCTCCAGGCCGAGCTGCAGGAATGGAAACATAAATACGAAGCGTCACGCCAGAACAAGGACCATATCACGACCAAGTTGTCTGCCAGGAGAAAAAGTATCGGGCGACGGACTACCAAGCGTGAAAAAGATAATCTGAAAATGATTTACGGCATAGGCCCGGTACTCGAGACAACGCTCAACGAATTGGGCTTTTTCCAGATTGATCAGTTGGCAGACATCGACGATAACGACATCGAGCGCTTTGCCACACATGACAGCTCGCTCCCGGGTCGATTACGCCGCGACAAATGGGTGGAACAGGCCAAAAAACTGCGGGGTTCGGGACAACCAGATCGACGCCGACCCCGTGCTTAAACACGTCGCCCAGATCAATATTAGTCGTATGCGCGCACAACTCGAAGACGAGGTGATGCATGGCTTCGCCGGTCGTCTCGACGAGATCAACGCACTGGCCGACTCAAGTCCGGGTTTCGTGTGGAGACTGCAGACTGATGATGGCGATGCGACCGCACTGCGAGTTTTTGACGACCCGCTGACTCTGATAAACCTCTCTGTCTGGTCCGACATCCAGTCATTGCGCGACTTTGTTTTTCGCAGCAAGCATCGCGAGTTGCTGCTCGGCCGCGAACAATGGTTCCTACCAATGGACGGCCCGCGTCTGGCCTTGTGGTGGGTGGAACCCAATCACCACCCCGACGTAGATGAAGCAAAAACGCGCCTGGATCAGCTCGCCAACGAAGGCTCGTCCCGCGAAGTGTTCACGTTCGCGACCGTTCCACGCGATTGACAAGACTCATCATAATAAAAGAAACCTCAAAAGCTGGCCGATCGATTCGGGCTTGATCGCCCGCCTTATCACCGATAGTGGCCTTCATTACATGCCATGCGCTATGGTGAGCGCGTTTGGACCAGAGGATCAGCCCTAAATGCCACGCTACGCCGGCGATGCCGACTTCCGCCACGACAGTACTCCGACGACAGGGGTCTTGCTCAGCAACCTGGGCACACCGGCCGCACCGACGAGCACCGCAGTGCGCCGATATCTGGCTGAATTCCTGTGGGACCCGCGTGTGGTAGATGTTCCTCGGCCCATCTGGTGGCTTGTACTCCACGGCTTCATTTTGCGTACCCGGCCCAGGCAATCTGCCAAGGCTTATGCAAAGGTATGGACTGATGAGGGTTCACCGTTGCTGGTTAACACGATGCGTCAGCGCGACGGGCTTGCCTCGTTACTCGACGATCGAGTCAACACCCCGTTACACATTGAAGTGGGCATGCGTTACGCGCAACCTTCGATTGCCAGCGCGCTGGAACGCCTGGCTGCGGCGAATTGTACACGGCTGCTGGTGCTGCCCTTGTACCCGCAGTACTCGGCGACCACGACCGCATCGACCTTTGACGAAGTCAATCGACAGCTAGAGAAAAGACGCCGTGTGCCGGCGCTGCACTTCATCGATGGCTATCACGACAACCCGGCCTATATCGATGCACTTGCCGCCAGTATTCGCGAACATCGGGCAGGCTCCGGCAGGACCGCGCGACTGCTTTTGTCCTTTCACGGTATTCCCAAACGCTATTTGCAAAATGGCGATCCCTACCACTGTCTTTGTCACAAGACCGCGCGACTGGTAGCCGAAAAACTGCAGCTTGGAGATGATGACTGGGCTATCGCATTCCAGTCGCGGCTCGGCCGCGAAGAGTGGCTTCGGCCCTATACCGACGAACTGCTGCCGGAATGGGCCAAATCCGGGGTTACGGACGTCGATGTCGTCTGCCCCGGTTTCGCTGCGGACTGCCTCGAGACGCTGGAAGAGGTGGCGCTACGCTATCGGGCATTATTTCTCGACAGCGGGGGTAGCAGCCTGACATATATACCCGCGCTCAACGACCGTGCGGATCACATCCGCTGCCTGGCCGCGATAGTCGAGAGAGCGCTAAGCGCCTGGGACCCTGGCGACTTGCCCGAAACCGAACCTGCCCGCACACTTACACGGGCACGCCACCTGGGAGCGCAAAAGTGATTGGTCGTTTTCTGGAACTCGGTTTGCAGACAGAACACATCCTGGATTCCATCGGATTTTATGAAGATCTGGGATTCAAGCAGCTTACCGTTGGCGATATCTGGCAACACCCCTATGCCGTCCTGAGTGACGGCACGGTTCATGTCGGCTTGCACGAAGCACCGTTGCATGCACCGATGATCACGTTTGTACTCCCCGATCTCGCAGGCGAAATAGGAGAATTACGTTCTCGCGGCATAGAATTTGAAAAAGCCAAGACCGGGGACGACGAGTTCAACGAGCTGATCTTTTCTGATCCCGACGACAATTTCATCCGGATCGTCGAAGCCCGGACATTTTCTCCACCGCCGTTCGATCACGCCGAATCGGCTTGTGGTCGTTTCCGCGAAATCACGTTACCGGTGCGCGACCTCGAAACCTCGGCTGCGTTCTGGCAACGCCTGGAATTTGAAGAACTCGGGCAGTCCAAAGACCCTCATCCACATATCTGGTTGCGTGCCACGGGTGTCGTACTCGGTCTGCACCAAACGGCTGAGATAAAGGGGCTGTCGTTAAGTTTTCAGTCGCAAAACATTTCGACACAGCTTGCCAAACTTCGACAGGCAGGGATCGAAACGGTGAGCGATAAAGCCCCACCCGGCGTCGCGGTACTTAAATCGCCCGGTGGACTACCCATATTCTTGCACGGTATCTAGAAATGCCACAGGCCATCAGCCTAAGAGAAAAACTTCGCGGAATCGATAAGCACTGGACGCCCGGCATCGTGGCCGCCCTTAACGATTACCACGTCAAGCTGGTCAAGATACAAGGCGAGTTCACGTGGCACAGTCACGCCGAAACGGACGAACTGTTTCTTGTTTTACACGGCAAAATGACAATACTGCTGCACGACGGCGAAGTGTCGCTGGCCGACGGCGATCTTTACGTAGTGCCAAAAGGCGTAGAACATAAACCGGTCGCGGAAAACGAATGCCACGTACTATTGCTCGAACCGGCCGGCACGCTAAACACGGGTGACACACCCGGCGAGTTCACCGTAGAGCAACCCCTCTGGATATAGGCCGAAGCGGCAAGGAAAGAATCTGCCATAGCGCGGGTTTTCTGTTCACGCTGCCCTGAGCAAAGAATGCGGTCCAGTCAACGCGTCTAAGCAATCGAGCTTCTAATTTGGACTACAATGGTACGGATTGTGGCCAGACTGCTTGATCAAAAAACTAGTGTCAGACGAACCAACTGAATCTTCCGGCTTTTGGGCGGAGATGAAGCGCCGCAAGGTCGTGCGCGTCATCATCACGTACGTGATTGTTGGCTGGCTCCTAATCCAAATTGCCGACGTCACGATTGAGCCATTGCACCTTCCAGAATGGTCGGACACATTGGTGATATGGCTCGTGGGTCTCGGTTTTCCGATTGCCATAGTCCTCGCATGGGTTCTCGATGTAACGCCCGCGGGTGTCAAGCTTACTGAGTCGACCGAAGCAAGTAACGCTCCGTCGGACGCGTCCGTCGCGGTATTACCCTTCGTCAACATGAGTGGCAACACTGACAACGAGTATTTCAGCGATGGCCTGTCTGAGGAATTGCTAAACCTCTTGACGCGCTTGCAATCACTGCGCGTATGTTCCCGCACTTCTTCGTTTGCCCTCAAAGGCACGTCAGTTGACATGCCGACCATCGCCAGGCAACTGAACGTTCGCCACGTGCTTGAAGGCAGCGTCAGGCGCTCGGGCGACCGGGTGCGCATAACCGCACAATTCGTCGACGCCGTTGATGATCGGCATCTGTGGTCGCAGACTTATGACCGGGATTTGCAGGACATTTTTGTAGTGCAAGACGAGATTGCGACGCAGATCGTCGAAGCGCTTAAGCTAAGGCTGACGTCGGACGAGCAAAAGGCCATACAGTCCACGACCGAGGATGCCAATGCACTTGATTATTACCTTCGGGGACGTGAGCGGTTTCATCGCCCCGAACCCGGGCACCTTGAAAAAGCCTTGGAAATGTTCGAAGCGGCTATTCGCATTGATCCGAACTACGCGCTTGCGTGGGCTGGACTAACTTATGTCTTTGTCGATACTTACTGGTATAGCAACAAAGAAACCAAATGGCTCGACCAAGCCCATGAGGCCAGCCGCAAAGCCATCGAATTGGCGCCACACCTTGCCGAATCTCATGCCGCGCGCGGTTACGCGTTTTTGGTCCACGAGCAGTTTGACCAGGCCGAAGCAGAATTCGAAAAGGCAATTTCGATCAATCCGCGACTTTTCGAACCCATACATTTCTACGCGCAAATGGCGCGTACCCTCGGTCAACACGAGAAAGCCGCCGAATTGTACTGCCGCGCAGCTGAGGTACGGCCCGAGGATTACCAGTCGCTGGCGCTGGGCGCCCAAATGTTTAGAGATCTCGGCGAACAGGATCGCGAACGGGAATTACTTGAGCAGTTCATTGACAGGGCCGATCGTGCGCTCGAGCTAAACCCTAACGACGCGCGCGCCTGGGTTCTGGGCGCTACTGTCTATCTGGAGCTCGGAGACAAAGAGAAAGGGCTTGTATGGCTTAAGCGGGCTCAGGATGCGAGCCCGGATTCAGCCAATGTCATGTACAACTCCGCGTGCTTCCATTCACAGTCTGGCGACCTGGAAACCGCCGTGGACTGTCTTGAAAGAGCGGCAGATCTCGGCGCACGCAACAAACGCATGTGGGAGTCGGATAGAGATTTCGCGAGCATCAAGGACCATCCACGATTTAAGGCGCTCCTCGAACGCATTTGATGCATTCTGCCAGTTGGTGGTGCGGGTGAGCCCTAAAGGAAATAAGTTGGTCGAGGCACACTATTGCACCGAAATATAGAAACCTGCTTGTCGTTAAGCCGCTTTGTTATTTGCGAACTGCGAGGCGACGATCCCGCGGATCATTAACTGCTTTCGTTTAACAGGTCGTCCATGCGCCGGCTCATCTGATCGTACTTAGATTTGGGCAGCACATAGACCCACTCTGCGTAATGCGTGTTCAGTGCTGCCGCCTCTTCAGCAACAGCACCGAGATCCGGCTCCGTGGCCGGTGCAGGGCCGGCGACCGGACCCAAATCAGCGGCATCCGCGACAGCATCAGCTTCGGCCGCTTCCGGTGTCGGCTGATACCGTGCCGCGACTTCCGCATTGGTCGCCGCGCTAAAGTGCGCGTAGTACTGATCATCTTTGGTGGCTACATCGGCGTGCACTACAAAGCCGTCAAATGCTCGATAGCTGACACGGGTGGTCTTTAGGTCTGCGAAGCCTGAATTGGCCAACGACAGTACATCGTCGGCCCGCAAATTTTCGACGACGCTGGCCATGTCATTGGCAATGCTTTCCCGTTTCAGTTCGCGCCCGGCAGGAATATTTTCAACATCAAAATTCGCTTGGCCAAACGCGCTTTTGCTTATCAATACTGTCTCACCGTCCGGATGGGCTATTTCCACTTCAGCTATGCGACCGGGATTGACGTCAAGCGCCTGGCGATCTAGCCACTGCAGAGTGTCTTTCGAAATGGAAATAACGCCACTTACCAGCCAGCTCGTGGCTTCATCGGCACGTCGCACATAAACTGCCTCACGGGCGTTTTCCCAGTTACCAACGATGATCGCCGGCACACTGACACCCTCAAGCTCGACACGTACGCCGGCGGCATCAGCAGCATCAACGCTTTGCACTCCGAGGCGACTGTAATACGCCGGGTTTGAGGTTTTCTCTTCCAACAGCTTCGCCTGCGAAAGCTTAAACAACAGCTCCCGCACGTCAGCGACATTTGCCCGATATCCCGATTTTTCTGTCAGGTTCCAGGTCTTTTCACCGCGTGTCAGGGTTGCAAAGGTTTCATTGCCCGCACCGACCAACCTGAGGCCACTAACATCATTAACCGACTCTGATAGACCCGGCAGTAATGGCGTGCCACTGATATTTTCCGGGACAACGGGCTCACGCACACTAGATGCCCAAAACGCGGCCACTATTGCGAGCACAGCAGATGCAACCAAGACGCCAAGGTGATGTTTCTTCATGTTGCCGCCTGCGTATGCCGGCGTCGCGACCGCAACATAACTGCACCCAACCCTCCAAACGAGATGAGCAAGGGAACCAGGCCGATGTTGATGAGCTTCAGTTTGGTGCCGAGCAGTTCGATGTCACGATCCAGGTCACGCCGAACCCGACGCAGCTCTTTGCGAATTTGCACGCGCTGGTCGAGAAAGCGCTGAATCTCGGCGCTTTGTTCCGCTGTCATGACCAGTGGGTTATCGTCATCGCGGCCAGACTGCAAAGTGCCCAGTTTTTCTTCGGTCAGAGTGAGTTGGTCCTGTAGTTCTTGTTCTTTTGCGAGAAAACGTTCATCCGCCATCCGCTTTAGCTCGTCTACCCTGTCGAAGGGCCGGCGGTAGCTCTCGCGACTGCGTATCCCGATCAGATCGCTGCTGCCGGTTAGATTGTCCAGTGTGTTGACGACAAAGTCGCCGTTCCCCGCCCATGCCGAAACGATGCGTTGACCAAAGAAACTTCTTACCTGTGCCCAATACTGGTCTGCCAACATGTCGACATCTGCGACCACTACAACATTGATGCTTTCTTTTGACTCCGGCAGATGGCCTTCGGTGTCACCATCTCCCGGCGCGCCTTCTGGAAAGGCACTGGACACCGGACCGCTCAGCCTGGCAGCCAGGGTGTATTGCTCGCCAGTTGCTTTGAAAACACCCCGCAGATCGTTTGGGTCTGACAGAAAACGCACCCTGTCTACAGGAATCGGGCCCGCTTCGTCGGTCGAGCGCATCAGCGGCACGACTGTGACAGCCGCTTCTTCGGTCACCTCGATAAAACCAGGCATCCCGAGGTTCACGTTCGACAGCTCGCCTGTGACGATATCTTCTTTATTGAATGACCGCTCGGACAAACCCAGTAGCGCAAGATGGCGCGATGTCGCGGCGCCAGGCCGGCCACCAACCTGCAATGCCAGCACATTGTCGCCAAGCACGTTTGCTGTTGACACCTCTATGCCCCAGGTGTCGAAGAGCCGCGCGAGTGACGAACTGCGGCTTGCAGCAAAAGCCGCGGCCGGATTATTCGGGTCTTGTGGCGGACGATCGATTTCGGCATGCGGGTCGACAAAAATCAGCGCCTTCCCGCCGCGCATGATGAATTGATCGATGCCGTACAAGGTTTCATCACTGAGCGATTTTGGGTGTACGAGCATCAACACATCAATTTCATGTTCGATTGCCGTGACTGTGGGGCTGAGGTCACGCAAATCGAATAATGAGTTGATCTGGTCGTCAATCACCCACGCCGGATCAGCCTGTCGTGTTTGTGGATTAAAATCGCCGCCCATCGCCAGGCCTGTCATCAACCCGATTACGGGTTTTTTCGGACTCGCCAGTGTGTAGATCAGCTTGGCGATATCGTATTCCAGTGCGGCCTCTTTGCCTGGTTCGAAAAATGCAATCGTCTCCTCCTCACCAACCGCATTGGTCGCCGCCAGACCCAGATAGACCGATTCTCCACTCGGCGTCGGCAATGCCTGCAAGCCGAATTGCGAAGCCTGATCCTCTTCTTCGCTAAATGGTTTCGGATCGATGACCTGCAAGCGCAGTTTGCCGCCAGCGTGCTGGACAAATTCTTCCAACGTCTCGCGCACTCGTGTCGCGTACGGCCGCAGCGAGGGTGCGTTGCGTGCGGCGGTTTCCGAGTAGAAGAAATACACGTTAATCGGCTCGTCTATTTTTCTCAATACGTTACGTGTGCCTTCGCTGACTGTATAAAGTTTGTTTTCCGTCAGATCCAGGCGAATGCCACGCAACAAGACATTGCTGAGCATAATCAGACTGATAAACAGTACGCCCAGCAATGCCAGCCCCGAAAAACTGAATATATTCTTGTGCCACGCTTCCATCAGCTTGCCTTCTTCATGTCCAGCACCACCGCATTGGCGATGAGAAAAAACACAATTATCAGCCCGAAATACACCAGGTCACGTAGATCTATCACGCCTTTGATGATCGAGGAAAAATGCGTCAAAAAACTCAAAGAGGCAATTGCATCGACAATAGGTTGTGGCATCCAGCCCTGTATTGCACTCAATACCAGATCGTATCCAGCGAGCAGGAATAGAAAACAAACCGTTACCGTAATGATAAAAGCAATCACCTGATTACGGGTGACAGCCGAAAGACATGCGCCAATAGCCAGAAAACCACCAGCCATCATGAAAGAGCCGATATATGCTGCCAGAATAACGCCATTGTCGGGGTCGCCCAGATAGTTGACTGTAATCCACAACGGAAAGGTCAACACCAATGCAATCCCGGTGAAAAACCACGCCGCGAGAAACTTCCCCAACACGGCCTGCCACATTGTTACCGGCAGGGTCATCAGCAATTCGATTGTTCCTGTCTTACGTTCCTCGGCCCACAAACGCATCGACAATGCGGGCACCAGAAAAAGATAAAGCCAGGGATGGAACGTAAAAAACGGGATCAGGTCCGCCTGACCGCGTTCGTACAGACCTCCGATCTGAAACGTAAAAGCCCCGGTGAGAATTAAAAATATGACGATAAAAACGTAGGCGACTGGCGTCGCAAAATAACTGTGCAATTCTCGCTTCAGGATTATCCAGACCGGATTCATGCGTTCCCCTCTGCCGTCGTAATGTCGCGAAAAACCTCGTCCAGGCGACCACCTTCCAGGTGTAATTCATCCAGACGCCATTGATGGCTGTTGGCCAGCTCGGTAATTCGCGGTAACAGCAGTGCGCCGTCTTTGGGGAACGCAGTTATCGAATTGCCCTCGCCCTCGATACGCGTTATTTGCTGCACGGCGCGCAGCGCGTTGCGCACTGAATCGGCATCGGTGCCATCGCCAATCTTCATTGACACAGCGTTGTGATAGCGCGAACGCGCTTCCAATGCCTGCGGTGAGTCATCCGCCAGTAGTTTGCCGTGGGCGATGACAATGGCGCGGCTGCAGACAGCATGTACCTCCTCTAATATGTGAGTCGAGATAACGATAATCTTGTCTGACGCCATTGCGCTGATTAGGTTACGGACTTCGAATTTCTGATTTGGGTCCAGCCCGTCGGTGGGCTCATCGAGGATCAACACCTGTGGGTCATGCAAGATAGCCTGTGCGAGACCCACTCGCCGCTTGAAGCCCTTGGACAAGGTATCTATCGCCTGGTGCAACACTGGGCCGAGGTGCAATCTTTCAATGACATCGTCGAGTCGCGCGCGACGCGTGTCGCCCTTGAGCTGGCGTATGTCGGCAATAAACTCGAGAAAGCTTCCGCAACTCATCTCGGGGTAGTTCGGCGCCCCCTCCGGCAAATAACCGATCACCGTTTTCGCCGCGATCGGTTCTTTCTGTATGTCGTGGCCGCACACGGTCGCCGTTCCGCTGGAAGGCGTGAGAAATCCCGCAATCATCCGCATCGTCGTCGATTTTCCGGCGCCATTGGGGCCCAGAAAACCGAGCACCTCGCCAGGCGCCACCTGAAACGACAAATCGTCGACGGCTGTAATATCGCCGTAAAGTTTACAAAGTCCTTTGGCTTCAATCACTACTGTTTGCCCACCGTACGACAGCTGCCGTTTCCCCGAGAGGGGGCATCTTATAGCACGAAAAATCGTTATTTCAAGACTCTCATGGCTTTCACCGGCCGCATCACCGCGTATAATGGCTGCATGGACAGTTTGCCAGCACAAAAGACCAAAGAGATCGGGGAAAGTTTCGAGTACTTTGACCGGGACCGAAATGGATTTATCGATTTCGACGAGTTTACAGAACTGCTGCGAGTGATCTCGCCGGAGTCTACTGTACAACAGGCGGCCGAAGGCTTTTCCATTATCGACACCGACAGCGATGGCCATATTGGACTGGAAGAATTCATCACGTGGTGGAAAACCACCTGGTGGGAGTTCTAGGGGTCGAACCGAGATTTTCCAGAGGACACCGTGCTTCGTTCAATGTGCGGACCTAGGTGTAACAGCACCGACCGACCATACAAACAATGTCAGATCCGGTCGTTGAACTCCCGGATAGGAAGTATCTGTCACCTAGTGCTTGGAAGGCTCGACGCAGGATTCAATCAGATCATCAGCGTGCGCCATCGCCTCGTCAGCGAAAACCTGTTCTCCCGCGGCGACGTCGGCGAGCGGTGGTGCGGAAGGGTGTTGTGGTTTGTTTCGATCAAACAAACCCAACACCTATTCCGTGTAGAGGACCGGTGCGGGGCACTGATTTCAGGAAAACCTCGGTGCGACCCCTATTTCATTCTTTCAGTAACGCTTTGATCATGCGTTCAGCCTGCGCAGCGTAGCCACCACCGAACAGGTTGAAGTGATTCAGTACATGATAGAGCCGGTATAGCTCGCGTCGCTGCTCGCCACCGGGTTGATCCGGTCGTTGTGCGCGATAGGCATCATAGAACGCGGGTGGGAAACCACCGAACAGCGATGTCATCGCAATATCCGATTCAGGATCGCCGTAATAGACTGCAGGATCGAAGATCACCGGCTGGTCATCACACGAAGCCCAGTTACCACCCCACAAATCACCATGCAGCAATGCCGGCGTTACCGTTACGCCAGAAAAAAAGAGCGGCATTCTTTCGTTTAACCGGACACCCAGATCTGCCAGTCGCCTCGCCCCCGCGCTACGCGCTAGGTCCAGCTGATAGGCCAAACGCCGACGCCAAAAGAATGACACCCAGTCCTTGTCGGGCGTATTGATCTGCGTGGTAGTGCCAATGGTGTTGTCGCGATTCCACCCAAACTCTTTGGCTTGACACGCGTGCAAACTCGCTAATGCGCTGCCCAGTCGTCGGGCGGCGGTATTCCGGCCAGCCTGTAGCTCGATGAACTCGAGTAACAGAAAACTTTTTTTTGCAACAGCTCCGGTGCAGATGACATCGGGTACTCGAACAGCATTCGCTTGGGCCAATTCTGCCAGGCCGGCAGCCTCAGCGACGAACATGTCGTGTCGCCCGGCGTCGTTGAATTTCACGAACAACGTGCCGGCGTTGCTATTAACACGCCAGGCCGCATTGATACTGCCACCCCTGAGTGGTCGTGCGGTGTCGGCAGTAACACTTACGCCGTGATCGGCAGCGGCGCTGACAACTCCATCCCACACATTCCTGCCGATCATTTAGATACGAGCCAGCCTCTTGGCCTGCTCACGCAACGCCTGACCGACACCCAGCTCATCATAGAGCTCTGACAGCGCCGGCAGATCCGGGGCTCGCCAGCGCATGCTGCGTAATGTGGTCGGTACCGGCACATCCAATGCCACGCCAGTAAGTCTACGTGACAATCGTGCGAGGTCTTCGTGCTTCGCCAGGCGCTCACCCAGTTTTTTGGCGCCACGCACATTTACTTTGGCAACTGAATCCAGATCATCATAGATCGCATCCAGCGTATCGAAATGTTGCAGCAACGCGACGGCCGTTTTGGGTCCGACACCTGGCACTCCGGGTATGTTGTCGACACTGTCGCCAGCCAATGCCAGCATATCTGGAATTTGCTCGGCACGAACGCCAAAAGTAGTCTGGATATCGGGGTATTTCAGTCGCTTGTTGGATGCGTAATCCCAGTACTCATCACCTTCGCGTACGAGCTGGGTGAGATCCTTGTCGCGAGTTACGACAACGAAGTGCTTGCCCCGTTCGCGGAGACCGCATGCAAGTGTGCCGATAATGTCGTCTGCCTCAAAGTTGTTGCTCGCATAAGCCGTGACCCCCATTGCTTTTGTAACCCGTTTGCATTGTACAAACTGCCATATCAGATCCTCCGGCGGCTCTTCACGATTGGCTTTGTATTGTGAGTAGATCTCATTGCGAAACGAAGTGGTAAGACTTTCATCGAAAGCGACAACCACGTGCTGTGGCCGCGTTCTTTCAAGCAGATCGCCCAGAAAACGGGCGTAGCCGTACAACGCGTTGACCATCCGCCCCTCCGGATCGGTCATGTCTGCGGGCATGGAGTAATACGCGCGAAACACGTAAACGCTGGCATCAATGAGATAGATCACGACAGCAGGATGCTTGATGACCGGCTGACCGGCAAGGGGATTAGCTGGTCGAAAGTGGGGGTAGACCCATATGCTGGCCGCTTCCCGAGGCCACCTTCTCCATGATTCGCGCCCGCAACGGGCTGCGTCGCGGAATATGCGCGAGTAGATATTCCATCTGATCGGCCAGAACACGACGGCCCTTCAGATAGATGTACTCGGCAAAACTGGGCGTAAATGGAACCGCTAGCAGTTTCATTTTCGCCTGCTCTGGCGTGCGACTGGCTTTGTGGTTGTTACAACGACGACAGGCGGTGACGACGTTGGTCCAGGCATCCCGACCACCCGCACTAAGCGGTGTAATGTGATCGCGGGATAACTGCGAAGACAAAAAATGCTGGCCGCAGTAAAGACACAGGTACGAATCACGTTTAAACAAGGTGTGATTATTCAGTGGCGGCGTGTAGTTATCCCGAACCTTGCCGAGCACATGGGTATTGCCCTGTGTGGCAATAATGGAATTGACATCGATGATGCTGCGGTTGCCGGACGCGGCGTTGATCCCGCCACGCAGACGATAGAGCAACGTCCCACATGAGTAGGCAACCTGCCGCGTGTGATAAAGACGCACGGCATCGCGGTAGTCGATCCACTCCAGCGGCATGCCGGAGACATCGAGTCGCAGAACTTGCTGTCCGAGATCCATCATCTTTCTCTAGGCCGGCCCAGGCCGACACACTGGTATATTCCTGAAAAACGCGCAAGAAATCAAACGAATAGCGCGCTCTTCGTTCAGAATACCGCGTGTAACGTTATGTAACTTGGTCAGCGCCCGGCGGTATCGCGAGGGCGATCCGGTGGTTTCCGTGTGTCGCGCGGCGGTGGTCTGCGATGACGGCGGTCCAGTTGGCGACGTCTTTGCAACTCACGTATCTTTGCGCGTCGCTCTACAGGCGACATTTTTTGAAACTCTTCGCGAAGTTTGCGCCGTTCTTCGAGCGACTTCGATTTGAAATCGCGAAAATTCTCTTTTAGTTTTTCTTGCTGCTCCGGTTCGAGCGTCCTGAAGCGCCTGTAGCGCTCGCGAATGCGTGTACGCTGCTCGTCAGTTAGTGACTTCCACTGCCTAAATCGTTTCTTTGCAACCCGCCGTTGTTGCGGTGACATCTTGATCCAACGCCTGGCGCCGTTGAGCAGATAGTCCCGCCTCTCGTCCGACATCTCGTCCCATGTATCAGCGTGACGCTTCAATACCTTTTGATCGGCTGCCTCCAAGTCGGCCCAATCGGGGGCCGCATAACTCGCGCTGGCAAACAGCAGGCTGCTCAGTAACAGCAGCAAGCAACCCAGCCGGAAAATAAGACTATTTTTCGTCAGCTTCGTCTTGTTCATCATCGTACTCTAGACACGCATCATCCCCGGGCAGACCGCCTTCGGGGTCACAGCTTTCGTTCCACACCTCTTCCCAAACACCGAGAAACTCCAAAAACTCGTCATCCGGCAATTCCAGCTCATCAGCCGCCCCCACAGACCCGGCGGGTACCAGACTGAGACACACCAGCAATGTGGCCAGGGAACTACCCTGCATCGCCCGCCACATCCAGCCACTCGTAAAACTCTAGATCCTCATACAACTCGAGACTGTCCTCGGCCAGCAATAACTCCATGTCCACATCAGCAGTGTCGGCTTCGACCAACGGCAGGGTTTGTTTGCCGACATAGGGTTGCGCCAGCAATGCGGCCACAATTGCGGCAGCAACCGCGCCGCCAGGCATCCACAACCAGGTGCGCGACCGGGTATTTTCCGCCAGGTCAAGCGCATCGCGTCGCCGTCGCGCAAGATCATCACGGGTGCGTTGGTCAATGCGGGCAGCACCGGCTTTCAGTGTCTTATTTAATGCTCTCTCAAACCGGTCGCTCACGGCCAGTGATCTCCAAGTTGCTCACGCAAGGCATGGACCGCGCGAGAATAGTGCGTCTTGACACTGCCCTCGGAGCAACCCATCGCTGTCGCAGTTTCCGCGACGTTTAACTCTTCCACTCTACGCAACAATAACGCCTCCTTTTGCCTGGGCGCCAACGCCATTATCGCAGCATTGAGCGCGTCAAGTGCCCCGGCCAGCGCAACTTCTTCATCGGGCCGACGGCCTGCGGGATCCGGAAACAGTGACACCGGATCCTCACGTTGCTCGTCGCCACGTTTTAGCGGCAGCCAAGCCATGACGCGCTCACGCACGGTTCGATGTCGCTGCAAGTCGCGTACGCGATTGGTGAGCACCCGATAAAAAAGTGGCTGCCACTGATCGGCGGGCTTATCGGCATAACGTCGTGCCAGTTGCAGCATTGCATCCTGCACCACATCCAATGCGTCCTCGCGATTACCCAGACCATAAAGAGCGATCCGGTACGCGCGAGTTTCCACAGCCGCAAAAAAACGATCCAGTTCCGCTCGGTTGTCCAGTGACCCCTCCCCGTCGCAGGAAACTCCCCCAAGGCCTGCATGATTCCAGCCTGACTGTTGAAATGCTATTGGTTGTTTCCACGACGATCGAGTCGGCGATTGATCCGGTTGCCGCGTCGATCGAGTCTGCGCTCGGCACGTTGGCCGCGACGATCCAGTCGCTGGTCGGCCCGATCACCGCGGCGGTCCAGTCTTCGGGCCGCGCGTGGATTACCGTTGGCGGCCGCACGATCTGCCGCACGGTCCAGGCGGCGATCTATGCGATCGCCTCGTCTATCGAGGCGGTTTTCGATACGGTCACCGCGCTGATCCAGCTTCCTGTCGATGCGATTGCCCAGACGGTCCAGATCGGGCGCCTGCTGCGCAGCAGCAGTACCCGCAGCCAAAAGCCCGGTCATCGCTACCGCGGTTATCCAAATCCTGTTCATTGCTTGACTCCCGTTTTCCATTGTCCTGACTCCGTATAACGGGCGAACATTCAAGGCGTTGACACGCTCTTATGCACAATCCAGCATTTACAGGTCATTACAGCGTATGCCTCGACATTTATATTCACCCCACACCTAAGTTATTGTTTTTTTGGCAAGACTGGCCGCACAAAATTTGAGCAACTGGCACAGAAGCCTCGATTGACAGCGGTCTCGCGACCATTGCCCCAGATTATCCACAGCGCTGTCCACAACAATTGTGGAAAACTAGAGCACTGATGAATACGCCCCAACGCATCATTCGGGTGGCAATTAAGACGCCACTCAATAACTTATTTGATTATTTGCCACCGGCGAGTGTGTCCGGGGCAATTAACCCTGGCGTTCGCGTACTTGTTCCGTTTGGCCGTGCTCAGACGGTTGGTATTGTTGTTGAAACGGCCGACAGCAGTGCGATTCCGACCGATCGCTTACGCCGGATCGTCGACGTGCTGGATACCAGCCCGGTGCTGGATAAGGACCTGATGACTCTATTGGCCTGGGCGGCCGGGTATTACCAACAAACCCCCGGCGAAGTCTATGCGGCGGCGCTACCGCGTTTGCTGCGTGACGGCCGCCAGATCGATGCGCTGCAAGACGTTTGGTCCAGCACACCATCGGGTCGTGACATTGAAATAGAAAAACTACGTCGGCGTGCGCCTCGGCAGGCCAGCGCGCTGTCGTTGTTACTTGCACACCCAGACGGTGCGGACGTCGATCTCATTGAGAGGGCTATGGGTGATGGCTGGCGCCCGATCGTTCGTACACTGGTCGACAAGGAATGGGCGGTGTGCGAACAACGCCGGTCTGTGCCAGAGACTATTCTCGGATCGAACATCGATTCGGCGGAAGAGACGCCTCAGCTTACTGACGATCAGGAAAACGCCGTTGTGGCCGTAGATCAGTCGGGTCATCAGTTTGCCGCGTTTCTGCTGCACGGTGTCACCGGCAGCGGCAAGACAGAAGTCTATTTGCAACTTATCGAAAAGACTTTACAAAAACAGCAACAGGCTTTGGTGCTGGCACCGGAAATCGGGCTTACGCCGCAACTGGTCGACCGCTTTCGTCGCCGTCTGGATGTGCCGCTTGCCGTGCTGCACTCCGGCCTCACCGACAGCGAACGACTCAATGCCTGGCGCACCGCGCGTTGCGGCAGTGCAAGAGTTGTGGTTGGAACTCGCTCCGCTGTTTTCGCTCCGCTGGAGTCGCCGGGGATAGTCATTGTCGATGAAGAACACGATACCTCGTACAAACAACAAGAAGGCTTTCGTTACTCGGCCCGCGACCTGGCCGTCATGCGCGCACGACAACAAGGCATTCCAGTTGTGCTCGGCTCGGCGACACCATCGCTGGAAAGCTTGCATAACGTTAACCAGGGTCGCTACACACAACTCGATCTGCGCACTCGAGCCGGCGGTGCAAGTATGCCGTCCATGCGTTTGCTCGATATGCGCCGGGAACCAATCGACGGTGGTCTGTCGGGCTCGTTAATCGGCGCCATGCGCCAGCATCTGCAGCAGTCGGGACAAGTATTGTTATTTTTGAATCGGCGTGGTTTCGCGCCGGTCTGGTTTTGTCCGGACTGCACCTGGGCCGCGGCATGCGCGCGATGCGATGCACGCATGACACTGCATCAATCGGCACACCAGTTGCGTTGTCACCATTGCGGCGCGACACGTTCACCCGAACCGACGTGCCCGGAGTGCGATGGCGCTCCGCAACCGGTCGGTATGGGAACGCAGCGCATAGAGGAAACTATCGACCGTCTGTTTCCGGATCACGCGCTCGCACGCATCGATCGTGACAGTACCCGGCGTCGTGGCAGCATGGAGCACATGCTCGAGGAAATCCGCCATGGCGATCGACGCATACTGATAGGCACGCAAATGCTGACCAAAGGACACCATTTCCCCGCCGTAACACTCGTCGGTGTTATCGATGCCGACCAGGGGCTGTTTGGGACCGATCCGAGAAGCAGCGAGCGACTCGCGCAACTGCTGGTCCAGGTCGCCGGACGCGCCGGTCGTGCCAAGCATCCGGGCGAAGTGCTGATTCAGACCCAGTGCCCGGAACACCCGTTGCTCAATACACTAATTCACCATGGCTATAGAGACTTTGCCAAGGCTGCGCTACGCGAGCGTGAAGCCGCCGGTTGGCCACCCTACACGGCGCTTGCTTTGCTCCGCGCCGACTCCGAGAAAGAGTCGTTGCCACCGCGTTTCCTGAACGAGGCTCGACATCTGGCCGGCAATATTGCCGGCATTACGATATTGGGGCCGGCCGCCGCCCCAATGCCCAGACGTGCCGGCCGCTTCCGCGCGCAGTTGCTAATTCAGGGTGACAGGGGACCTCTACAATCCTTTCTTTCTCGCTGGACGCCGCAGCTTTCCGGGCTGAATCATGCGAGGCGTGTGCGTTGGTCGCTGGATGTCGATCCGCTCGAGTTGTTTTGAATCGTCACTTAAGGCAGATACACGGTTCTATCCTGGGTTAGACTCCTGTCGATAATGCGCGAACACATTGAAAAACTGATCCAGAGCGCGCTCAAAATGCTCGTATCCGGGGAGCTGTCGGCCGACGCGGTTCCGCCAAGCATTAACGTAGAGCGTACGCGAGATGCAAAACACGGCGACTTCGCCAGCAACATTGCCATGGTGATGGCCAAGGCCGCACGGTGTAACCCGCGTGATCTCGCCGATCAGATAATCAACGCATTACCCGATTCGGATTCTATTGAACGGGCCGAAATCGCCGGGCCGGGTTTTATCAATTTCTATCTTGCCGCAAACACCCGTTTCGCAGTTATCGGGCGTATTCTGGATCAGGCAGATCAGTTCGGATGCAGCGATGCGGGCAAGGACCAGCCGGTGATTGTCGAGTTTATATCGGCCAACCCGACCGGCCCGCTACACGTCGGTCACGGCCGTCACGCCGCCTATGGTGCAAGCGTTGCGAACTTGCTTGCCGCGACTGGACACGACGTTTACCGCGAGTACTACGTCAACGATGCCGGCAGACAGATCGACATACTGATCGTGAGTCTCTGGTTGCGCTACCTCGAGCAAGCCGGCGAACAGATTCAATTCCCGTCAAAAGCCTATCGCGGCGACTATGTACTGGACATCGCTGGTATCGTCGCAAATGAACACGGCAACTCACTGGTTCGGCCTGCGGCCGCGGTCTACTCGGATATTCCTTCCGATGGCGATGGTGAAACAGAGGACGACGCCGGAAAGGCCGGCGAAAAACACATCGATGCACTGATCGCGCGCACCCGCGATCTACTTGGCGATGACGGTTATCGGCTGATCGCGGACATCGCATTGAACTGGGTTCTGGAGGACATCCGCGAAGACCTGGATGAATTTGGTGTACATCTCGACAACTGGTTTTCAGAGCGTCGGATGGTTGCGGAAGGTATGGTCGAGCATGCACTCGACGAGTTACGCAAGCGAGACGATCTATACGAAAAAGAGGGGGCAACGTGGTTCAAAGCGAGCGCATACGGTGACGAAAAGGACCGCGTCATAATCCGCGAGAACGGTCAGGCAACTTATATCGCGTCTGACATCGCGTATCACCTGAACAAACGTGAGCGTGGCCAAGAATTGTTGCTCGATGTGCTGGGTTCTGATCACCATGGTTACGTTGCACGTGTACGCGCCGGCTTGGTGTCGCTGGGTCAACCCGCCGATTCGCTGGAAGTTCGTCTCGTTCAGTTCGTGTCGTTGTACAGAGGTGGCGAAAAGGCGCAGATGTCGACGCGTTCGGGGCAATTTATTACGTTGCGCGAGTTGCGCAGCGATGTCGGTAACGATGCTGCGCGTTTTTTCTATGTGATGCGATCCAATGATCAGCATTTGAATTTTGATGTGGATCTCGCTAAATCACGTACGGAAGAGAATCCGGTCTATTACATCCAGTATGCCCATGCCCGGGTGTGCAGCGTGTTTCGGACTCTGGCTGAACGCGATATCGAGTGGGACATGACACAGGGCATTGCCGGCCTTGATCGCTTACAGAGTAAGCAGGAGACCGAGCTACTCGCCGAGCTCGATCGTTACCCGGATATCGTTGAGCTATCTGCTACTAACCGTGCGCCACATCATCTGGTGCACTATCTGCGTTCTGTAGCCAATCTTTTTCATACCTATTACAACGCATCGCGGATTATTCTCGATGATGATGCAACGTTGCGTAATGCGCGGCTGGCGCTGGCAGCTGCCACTCAGCAAGTAATTCGTAACGGTCTGGAACTGCTTGGAGTCAGCTCGCCGGAGACCATGTAGACATGCCGCGCGACTACAAACATCGGAAGACAAAAAAAAAGGAAAGCGCGCCGGGGTGGATGTGGGGTCTGGCGGGTCTGGCGATCGGACTAAGTGTCGCGCTGGCATTACATCTGCAGGATCGGCGCAATGCCCGGCCATCTGAGCCGGTTGCCAACACCGCCGCAATTCCCTCGTCGGCTCGGGACGATTCGGCACTGACCGAGGAAAAATCCGGGCGAAGTTTCGATTTCTACGACATCCTGCCGAACTTCGAAGTTGTAATCCCCGAAACGGAACATGAGGTTGGCAAGGGTGGCGTTGGAAACACGCCTGCAAGCAACCGACAGACAGGCACCTATGTGGTGCAGGCCGGTTCGTTCAGAACCTTCGAAGATGCAGACCGTATGAAGGCGCGGCTGGCGCTACAGGGGCTGCGATCTCAGATTCAGAAAGTCACTATCGATGAAAAACAGTGGCACCGCGTACGCATTGGGCCGTATTCGATACTCGCAGACGCGCAAAAGACACGTCGACAGCTCCGCGAGGCGGATCTCAATGTCCTGGTGTTGCGGGTCGGCGACTAGGCTACACCCGAATTTGGCTGGTCTATTGGTCTGCTAACGAGCCGGGCCGATGCGGCGTAGAAGCGCCTTCCAGGCGCGACTCAGGTTTCTATCGCGGCAAGATGCCGCTCCTACGGGATGCTTGTAGGTGACGGTGCTCCAACGGCATAAGCAGACTATCAAGGCTAAATCCAGCGTAATGCTGCCTGTGCGAGCAGATGCCGATTATCTCAATTAGTCGTCCGTACTGGATTGTCCAAATTCGACGCCTAACGAACGCAGCTTGCGATAAAGGTGGGTTCGCTCCATACCAACCCGCTTTGCCAGTCGGCCGACCTTTCCGCCACATAGACGAAGTTGTTGCTGCAGATACGCGCGCTCAAACTGCTCACGTGCCTCACGCAATGGCAAAGCAAGCAAATCCCGCTTGACCAATGATTCATCGACCGGTGTCTCGACCGCAAGCGCTTCGTCCACTTCGGCGAGTGATATGTCATCGTCACCACCGAGCGCCAGCAAGCGGTGAACAATATTCTTCAGCTCGTGTATGTTTCCGGGCCAGGGGTAGTTGCGCAGGCGATTTTGTGCCGCTACGCCAAAACGTCGTAACGGTAAACCTTGTTCGTCAACCAGCTTGTCCACGAAATATCGCAACAGATCCGGGACGTCGGCGTTATATTCGCGCAGTGGCGGAATACGCAATCGAATTACGTTTAGGTGTGCCAGCAAGTCGCGTCGCACTACCTCGCGTTCTGCACTGCGTTCCACTGTCGGGACAGCGGAGCTGACCACGCGTACATCCAGTTCCAGCTCCGCGCTGCCGCCCTGCCGTCTGTATTCTCCCGTTTCCAGCGCACCGAGCAATAAAGTCTGCGCGGAAGCCGGCAGATCTTCGATTTCGTTAATAAACAGCGTGCCGCCCGCAGCACGTTCGAAGAATCCGGGCTGAATTTCACCGTCCTCCTCACTGCCGAAAAGTAATGCTTCAGCATTGTCAGGGGTCAAAGAGCCGGCGACCAATGTGATCATTGAACCTCCTGCACGTGGACTGAGCATGTGCAAAAATTGCGCAAAGGCTTCTCGTCCGGTTCCCACTTCACCGGCCAGCAACACATTACTATTGTGGCCGGCGATGCGTTTGATCTGCTCACGCAAATCCTGCATCACCTGGCTCTTACCCATCGGAGCGATCAACTTCGGCACAATCCGCCGACCGGCCGACTTGCGCCTTTCGGTTAATGCACGCTCCACAGTCTTGAGTAATTTGGCCAGCGATACAGGCTTCTCGATGAACTCAAATGCACCGAGTCGGGTAGCTTCAATTGCGGTCTCGACAGTGCCGTGACCCGACATCATCACTACGTCCGGTGGATTACCTGAATCGGCCCATTCGCGCAACAAAGTTATACCGTCTGTATCGGGCATCCAGATATCCAGCAACACCAGGTCCGGTTCGCGATTGGCTCGCTGATCACGTGCCTCCGCTGCATCGGCGGCCATACTCACGGAATAACCCTCTTCAGAAAGTATTTCCTGTAGCAGCTCTCTGATGTCAGCTTCGTCGTCGACTACAAGAATATGGGCAGCGCTCATGCAATGCCTCCACCAGACACAACCGGCATAGTGCGCCCGTGGGCCAGCAGGGACCTGCCGTCCTCGTCTGCCGGCAAGATGACACGAACAAGGGCGCCACCGAGTTCACTGTTTTCTGCCGTGATCCGCCCGCCGTGTTCTTCGACCAGTTTCTTGACGATCGCCAGACCTAATCCGGTCCCCTTGGTTTTGTTGGTCACGTAGGGTTCGAAAATCTGCTCGGTTGAAATAGAGAATCCAGGCCCATCGTCCTCGACGACTATTTCGACCAGCTCAACGCTGCCCTCATGTCGACGGGTCGTGCTGACTACAACTTTGCCATCAACCGGCAACGCTTCGCGTGCGTTACGGAGCAGGTTATGCAGCATTTGACGCATACGCCCGGCATCCGCCTCGACACTGGCAACAGACCGGTCCAGGCTCACCGATAATTCCATGCCAATCTCACCCGTGCGATATAACTCAGTGACTTCGGAAACAATGCGATTCAGATCAATGCGCGTAATGTCCAATGCAGGCGCGCGGGCATATTCACTAAATGCGTCGACCATCGCTTTCATCGCCTCGACTTGTTGAACGATGGTATGTGTCGCCCGATCCAGCACCTTTGCATCAGTGTCATTCATTGTGTCCAGGTATCGACGTCGCATTCGTTCAGCCGACAATTGGATCGGTGTCAGTGGATTCTTGATCTCATGCGCTAGTCTGCGCGCAACTTCACCCCAGGCCGCATCGCGTTGTGCCTGCAACAGCTCTGTAACGTCGTCAAAGACCACAACATAGCCGGCCGGAATATCGTTATCGCCGAGCAGCGCTGTGCAGGCCGTGTTTAACACGTGCCGCCCGGTGTCGGTGCGCAGCACGACCTCATCGCGCCAGTTCGGTTCGTCCTCTTCTATACGTTGCTGTACCACTGCAGCAAACTGATCGAGCAGTTGTGCGTTTAGACCGGTCATTGTCAATGGCGCGCCTACGCGCGACTGCAGGTCGGCCTGAAGTATTGCACCGGCCGCCCGATTTGCTATGCGCACCGTGAAATCCGGCTCTAACGCGACGACGCCACTTGAAAGCCCTGCCAGTACGGTGGCCAGATTCGCTCGTTCGCTCTCTACTGCATGCTGACTTCGATTGGCGGTTTCGTGAGCGTCTGCGAGACGCCGGGTCATGTCGTTAAATGAATTGACCAGAAAACCGATCTCATCGCGGGTTGGCGTCGGCAGACGTGTATGGAAATCGCCCTCTGCAACAGCCCGGGTACCGGCAACCAGCGACTGGATTGGTGCAACCAGTCGCCGCGACCACAAGAACGCACCCCACACTGCTGCCAGCAACGACACCAGCAGCACCAACGTGAGCGTCAGTGTAAGACTGTACTTTAGAGGCTTGCGCAAATATGCCGCCTCGCCATAACGCGTGTAGGCCTGTTGCACGGATTCCGCCAATCCACTCAAACGTCCCGTGACCGGATACAAGCCCTGCAACATGCGCGGCTCATCCGTGGTCGTGAAGCGGGGAATCGTTACAGCAGTACGCACAACAAAACCACCACCACCGACCGGATCGAGCCCAACAAACGAATACCCCTGACGCAGTTGTAACTGCACGTCGTCACCTGGCAACGACGGTAAGGCGATGGAAGCGCCGACCGAACTGGTGGCTACAATACGACTGTTTTGTCCCACGACAGTCAGCTCGCTGGCGCCGCTGTCGCGTAGCAATGAGCCGAGTATGGACACCAATGCCTGTTCGTCACGACCGGCCAGCGAATCAACCATGTCCTGTGTCTGTGTGAGATAGTCGTTCATCCGCAAATCGAGCGCGCTGCGGCTCAGGCGTAATGCGTCATCCAGACCCGTCTCGATCTGGACATCAAAATAACTATCAATGCCGCGCTGTATGAATTGCAGCGAAAAATAATACACGACCGCTACCGGCACCACGGCAAGCACCACAAACATTCCAACCATACGCGCCTTCAGCCGTGCGCCAGGCAAATGCTGTCGATACTCCCGGCCGAGTCGTATCATGTTGCCGATCACCAACAACAACAGCACGGCAACACCGGCCACATTGATGATCAGTATCACTTCGTGCAATCGGTTGAAGCTGCTGGCGTCACCGGTACTTCGAATCATCATTCCCAGCGAGATGAACAACAGCAGCACGCCGGCAATACCCAAAAAAGTAAAGATGCTGCGCATCACAACTGCAGTCTCCACCGGTACCAGTCGCTGGTCAGACGCCAGTCGCCAAAAAATACGGCTAACACTCTTAGCGGACCCGGAAACGACCGTATATCGAGTATCGACTTGAGACGCATGATATAGCTGCGTTTCGGATTGAGTAGCGCGCGATCGATCACCGGCAGATCGTGTATGTCTCCGAGCTCCAACAGGGCAGCTCTCAGGGTCTGGAAAGACTGTTGCTCGCCACTATTGATATTGCGAACCAGGTAGCGGTCACTCAGGGCGTGGTAACGCAACTCATTGAGCTGCAGCAACTCGGCTATGTTTTTGTCCGGACGCCAGCGCTGTACCCGACGCAAGTCGATTTTTAATTCAAACGTCAGCGCAACACCGCGCGCCAGCGCCTCAAGCGCGAAGTCATTTAGCTGGTAGTCAATCGTGGCATTGAGATAAAAGACGCCATCTACTTCGTCAGCGTAGGCGGCCTGGATAGCAAAATCGCCATTCTTGGCTGCGTACGATGGCGGCGCAGAAAACCCGGACAGCACGACCAAACCGGCCAGCATGAACCCGATCAAATGTCCCGACGTCCCGGACCGCTCACTCATTAGATAACTTGCCCAATCAAACTGATTCCAGAATAGAATAGTAAAACCCGTCCATTCCTGCCTCTCCGGTGAGAATCTGGCGTCCGGAGCCGCTATTTACGCCCCATGGGACATTCATCGGGACGGATCTGGCGCGAGTCTCTGAGTTCAGGAATGCCTGCAGCACATCGGTATTTTCAGCCCGCAGCACCGAGCAACTGGCATAGAGCAGTCTCCCCCCGGGTGCCAGCATGGACCAGGCAGCCTGCAGTAGTGCGAGTTGTCGCGCGGCGAACGTCTCGATATCGCTCTCCCGGCGCAGCAACTTGATGTCGGGATGACGCCGTATTACACCAGTTGCCGAACACGGTACATCCAACAAAATGCGGTCGAAGACTTTGCCCTCCCACCAATCGGCCGGGTTAGCCACGTCACCAGAGATAATCGTGGCCTCGAGGCCCAGACGCCTAAAGTTCTCCTCGACTCGTTCGAGCCGGTTCGTATCGATATCTACTGCAGTGAGGGAAATATCCGCACTCTCGAGCATGTGACAACTCTTGCCACCGGGCGCGGCACAAGCATCGAGTACCCGCATTCCGGGCTCCAGTCCCATCAGCGGTACCGCCAATTGCGCCCCGGCATCCTGTACCGACACCAAACCGTCATCGAAACCCGGAAGATCGACCACGGCCATCGGTATGTCCAGACGCACAGCGTACTTCGCGAACGGTGACTTCGCTGGGTCACGATCGGCCAGCGACGAAATCCACGACTGAACATCGGATCGCCGCCGATTCACGCGTAACCACATAGGCGCACGTTGGTTGCCGGCTTCGAGTAGTTCTACACCGTCTTCTGGCCAGTCAGCGAGCAACGCCGTAACCATCCATTGCGGATAGGCCAGACGGCTGTCCAGGTCGCCGGCGACCAGGCGTTCGCAGTTATCACTCTCACGCTGGTAACGCCGCAATACCGCGTTGACCAGGCCGGTTGCCCGCCCACGGCCCAGCTTCCGCACTGTTTCCACACTTTCGGATATTGCCGCATGGGGCGGGATTCGTGTGTGGCGCAATTGATACAACCCGCATAGCAAGACAGCACGGATCAACTGATCTTTTAACGGACGATCGCTCAGGCTGTCCAAGATAGGAACGAGCTGGAAATACCATCGTGTCACGCCCGCAGACAGCTCACGAGCCAAAGCTCGATCACGAGCATCGGCTATGCGATGTTGTAGGTCCGGCAGCACCGCGTCCAGCGACCGACCTGCTCCGATTACCTCGCCCAACGCTTGCGCCGCCGCCATTCGAGCCGTCAACGTTCCAACACGTTCCTGTCTAGCTGCTGTCATCCGTGCCACCCAGCACCACACCCTCGATCGAGTGCGCATTCAGAAATTCCCCTGCCGTCATGACACGTTTTCCGGCAAGCTGCAGCGAATTGATCAGCAATGCACCGTCGCCGGTCGCTACTTTTAGGTTTGACCCATCGCCAGACAACACCGTGCCGGGTTTCGCCCGCACGGCACCGTCGCAGCGCGCTGACCACAACCGCAACTGCCGATCCTGCAGAATAGTCTCCGCCACCGGCCAGGGATTGAAGGCCCGCACCTTGCGTGCAATCTGTACGGCCGATTCATTCCAATCGATACGCGCTTCGCGCTTTTTGATTTTTGGCGCCAATGTAGCCTGACTGTCATCCTGCTTCAACGCGCGCAGTTTGCAGTTGAGTAGTTGCGGAAGACTCTCAAGCAACAACTCACCACCAAGTTGCGCAAGACGTGCTGTTAACTCGCCACCGCTTTCCTCCGATCCGATGACCGTCTCGCGATGTGCAAGCATGGCACCGGTATCCAGACCCGCGTCCATCTGCATTAATGTCACGCCCGTCCTCGTATCACCTGCCAATATCGCCCGTTGCACCGGTGCCGCGCCACGCCACCGCGGCAACAAAGAAGCATGCACGTTGACACAACCCAGACTTGGTATATCCAACACAGCTTGCGGCAAAATCAACCCATAGGCCGCTACAACCAAAAGATCGGGCTTTAGTTCTTGCAAGATGTGCTGCGCCGATACATCCCGTAAAGTCGTTGGCTGCTCAATTCGCACACCCAGAGTGCGCGCGAGTTTTTTAATATCGCTCTCACGCAGACGGCGTCCGCGCCCCGCCGGACGATCTGGCTGTGTGTAAACTGCAGCCAATTCAAAATCTGCAGCAACGCGGCCGGCCAACGCGTTTAACGACGGAACGGCGAAGTCGGGAGTGCCGGCGAAAACAATCCGAATCGTTTTGTTGGAAATAGTTGTGGCGTTATTCAAATTGCCGGCGCGCGGTCGCCCGGTTTTAGGACCGGCGTGAGATCGTCTTGGTGGCGTCGCGCCTTCTCGAGTTGCTTGCGGATGCGCTGACGCTTCAACTCTGACAGGTAGTCGACAAACAACTTGCCTTCGAGGTGATCCATCTCGTGCTGAATACAAACGGCCAGAAGGCCGTTGGCCTCCATGTCCAGAGGCTGCCCGTCTCCGCCCAGAGCACGCACACGAATGTGCTCGGATCTTTCAACTTTTGCGAAGATATCGGGCACGGACAAACAACCTTCTTCGGTGACAATTACCCCGTCACGTTCGGTAATCTCGGGGTTGATCAGGCACAGCGGCTCGTCCCGGCCCGGTGAAACATCAGTCACCAGCAGGCGTTTATGGACATCGACCTGGGTCGCCGCCAGCCCAATGCCCGGCGCCTCATACATCGTCTCGAACATGGCCTCGATCAGTGCCCGCAGGCCCGCATCGACCTCCTCGATCGGCTTGGCCCGGGTCCGCAGCCTCGGATCGGGAAATTCCAGAATTGTGAGTTTGTTCATGTGTGAACTGTGCCCGAATTTAGGAAACTACTTCGTGCAAAATGGCACAAGAAGCTGATAAAGTTATGACAAGTCGAGAAGATAGGGATTCCGTACCAGGAAGATGTCAGTGATGAATCACACGCTGCGTTGCAACAATTCCCTGGAATTATCCTCTTTTCGACCGTCCCCAGTATACCAGCGGCCGATTTTTCAAGCGGAGCGACAGACCATGCGACATCGTATCTTGGCCCGATTTGCGGTTTTGAGCCTGATCGCCCTAACTGGCGCCTGCGCAGTGGTCAAATCATACTTGCCCGCCTCAGACACGGAAACCGCGAGCGCAGCCCCGCCGAGTACCGAGGAAGTGGATTACGCCCTCCCGTCGGCTGCACCAAGGCCGCAAGCAACGACGGTGTCTGCCAATCGGACCTATGCGACCGAATACGATTCCAGCCCGATCGCGGTGCCAATCAAACCGGGCGCTCCGGAGCGCTACACGGTTGTTCGTGGCGACACCCTTTGGGATATCTCAGGCCTGTACCTGGAAGACCCATGGTTATGGCCGGAGATCTGGCACGTCAACCCACAAATCGATAATCCCCACCTCATCTATCCCGGTGATGTCCTGAGCCTGGTTTGGGTCGATGGACGACCGCAGATCCGGCTGGAGCGTGATCGCGTGTCGGCCGACGTTCGACTGTCGCCAGAAGTCCGTTACGGGTCACTCGACGGCGCAATCAAGACCATACCTTACGATGTCATCGCGTCGTTTCTGTCGAAACCAAGACTGATCGACAAGAAAACCGCACGCAATGCACCCTATGTACTCGATATCCGTGAAAGTCACCTGATTGCCGGTGCCGGTTTTCATCTTTATGTGCGGGGAACGGACGCGCCGGTTGGATCGCGGTTTCATCTGTATCACATCGGCGACGAGTTATACGACCCGGACAGCGGACGCGTGCTCGGCTACGAAGGTCTTTTTGTCGGTGAGGGCCGAATCGAGATACAAGGTGATCCGTCGACTTTGTTTCTCACAGAGACCCGCCGTGAAGCGCTCATTGGCGACCGCCTAATCGCTGAAGATCCGGAATTGCCGCTGAACTTTCATCCACGCGCGCCGGCTACACCCGTCGAAGGAAGAATTATCAGCGTTGTCGATGGTGTCTCGTTAATCGGCAACTACCAGATCGTGTCACTTAATCTCGGCGCCAATCACGGTATCGAAACCGGGCACGTATTGTCGGTATTTCAATCGGGTGAAGTCATCAGGGACCGCTACGCACAAGCCGGCGGCTTTCGCAACTGGTTCCGCAGCAAGAAGGTCGTGTTGCCAGACCATCACGCCGGAGAGCTGATGGTTTTTCGCGTGGCCGATGAAGTCAGCTACGGCTTGATCATGCACGCGACCAGCGAAATCAGCGTACTCGACACCGTTCGCAATCCACAGTAAACCCGCAGCACATTACTAGTACGTCTGTCCCGCCAGGGACAGACTCCTTTCCATTCTCCTCCCCCCAGCAATCACGGCACTGATTCTGGATAGGGTCTGGGGCCCAGGGCAAATGACTAGAGTTTAGGTGTTGCAACGACCAGTTGAATCCACAACCCAAAACGGACATTCGAGCCGTTGGTTCATCGGATTTTTGTTCACTAATCGTAGATTGATAATAAGTTACTTGCGTTTGGCAGGATTGTCGCGCAGGATGCACGCGCGATCTTCGTTTTGGCCTGCCTTTCAGCTACCCGCCCATTCCCGGGCGGTCGTTTCAAGTCATTCACAATACCCAGATTGTTCGTTTCCGCGCCCGATTCGTGCGTGGCATTTTGTTATGGAGGCCAAAAATGGCTACTGGAACTGTTAAGTTTTTTGATTCCGGCAAGGGATTTGGATTTATCCACCCGGAAAGCGGCGATAAAGACGTTTTCGTGCACGTCAGCGCGGTACAAGGCGCCGGCATGGATACACTGACCGAAGGTCAGCGCGTCAGTTACGACGTCGTTACCGAGCGCGGCAAACTGGCGGCCAGCAACCTGAAAGCCGCTTAACCGCTTAAAATACGTTTCGCGTCTCTGGAAGAACCCGGCTTCGTGCCGGGTTTTTCTTGTCTTGTGAATTACCGCTTATGGCCTATTCTGTTGAAAAACTCTCGTCGAAGAAAGTGCGATAATGCGTTTGTGTTGATTACCGGAGTGATTTCCGATGATGGGCAACAACGATAAGCCGCAAGACGAGCTTTTCTATTCATTTGAT